>VTLG01000855.1_pt1 | contig 27886 bp, 22 predicted proteins | sample 4694571 | NCBI WGS metagenome assembly VTLG01 (sample SAMN12604809, study PRJNA352737) | marine metagenome | biome: ENVO:00000447; feature: ENVO:00000209|ENVO:00000569|ENVO:01000036; material: ENVO:00002151; isolation source: viral sequences binned using virsorter ...
CTCATACTTACTCTTGGCAATGGTTTTGTCAACGTTAAGTCAGTAAACCATATATACCCTACAATGGATGCATGTAAAAGTGCTGCAGTGTATCTTCGTGGTGAGCTTTTGAGTACTAAGCCATCACCCAATTCAAACGTTCATGCTTATTGTACAGAGATACCACAGGAGGTATAACCAAGTATGAGCCTAGAAAAAGAAGCGAAAGACTTTATATCTAGGAGACATGATCATTTTAAAGAGGGGCTACAAGAACGTATAGAATCATTAGACAAGTTTATGACAGACAATCTGTATCACACCAGTGAAACACGAGAAGCTGTTAAACATCTAATGATAGTACAAATGTGGGCAGAGCGTAGCTCAAGACTCAATGGTGTAAAAAAGTAAGGGCGCTAACTGCGCCCCTCTTTTATTGTGTATCTCTTATGTACTTCTGATAGTCTTTGAGTCCTATGTATAAATCTATCAAGTTAGTTTTGTAGATGCCTTTTTCTTCAGGCGTAAATACTTTATCTGCATCAACTACATCAAGGGTTTCATCAAAAGACAAACCTTCATATCCGTATTGACCTCTTATCTCTGCCCATCCTAAGTCAGCAAACTTTCTCTCTTGTCTACCCATAGCTTTTAACTCGCCACGCATAAAAGATTCGTAGTCTTGTGCCGCTTCGGGTAGTTGTGACATTCTTTGTAATGTGTCCTTAGCATCTGCTCTAGCTACTCTAACCTCTGCTTTCAAGAACTCTCTAAGTCTTGCTTGCTTTTCTTGATCATTAGATTCTGCATATCTAGGTGACATCATAAACAGACTAGCTTTAGCTGCTAAATTACCTTGTAGCTTTTGTTGTGTGAACAGTTCTAGAGCTTGGTTCTTTTCCATGTAGGGATTGTATATCCTAAACGGATCTACCTGCAGCCTAGTCATCTCACGTTGTAATGCATTCTTTGGTGGTCTACCTACAAAACCAGTAAGTTGTTTTATTAGCGGATCAAGTATCCTGATAGGGCCATTACCAAAAACATCATAACGTATAGCATCTTGTCTCATATTATTAGCATCAGCATCTTTCGTGTACTGAGTCTGATAGTATGTACGTGTGGATGTGTTAGCAAACTCTAGATACTTAGCTAGTGTCTCAGGAGCTATCTTTATTCCTAGCCCTTTCTCTAAACCCTCAGACATTTTATCACTATTAAAGTCTGGAAGATGTCTAGTAATTCTTTGCATGGTGGACATGGTAAAGTCCATACCCATAAACTCTACAACAGATACGGTAGCATCTCTTGTCTCAGGTAAGTAGGATGAACGTGGGTCAAACTGACCGTAGAAATCTTTCAATACTGCAGCAGGATAAGTGTAAGAACTAAAGTAATCACCTATCTGATTTGTGAGAGGTTCCCAATTACCGCTTTCTGCAGCACGTATGATATTATCAGCAAGCCCAACGCCAGGCCTAAACTCTGTACCACCTAGTATCTTAGTTAAGTCTTTAGATGCCTCTGATAAAGGTTTGACAGGTAAGCCCTCCATCATTCTAGCATAATAGTCTGCTACGTATACTTGTGCAGACGCAGGACCAAGAGCGGCCTGTGCATCATACACTCTACCGTCTTCACCTTCTGCTTCAAACCACTCAAGACCTCTGTGTATTTTATCTTTACTTATGCTGTATAGTCCACCAAATGTCATGGCACCTGTCATGAATTTAGCTGTTTCTTGGGTAGTAGGCTTTACACCATCAAGCAAGGGTCTTCTTAATAATGTTAGACCTGTGTAGTCTGATACAAACTTAGCTTGAGAAGCTAGGTATCTAGGGAAAGGTATGACAACAGTTAAACCTGTGTTATGTATAAACCTAACTAAGTTCCCTACACCTTTGTTTAGTTGACTAGCACCTTTACCACCAAACCTACGTTGGAATGTAAAGGCTAGTGATTCATCTATGGCTGCATCAAGTATGTCTTCTGGTAATTGATCTGCTGTACCTTTCTCCAACATATCCATCACACTATTGCCAATACTTTTGTGTAAGTCTTTTCTTTGTCGTAGTGTCCTGTCTATATTACCAGTAATGATAGCACGTTTAACTACAAAGTCTGATAAAGTGTTTAATGTGTTGGCAGCAGCACCTAGCTTAGTTAGTCTACTATCTTTAACAACGTTAGCTTCTACGATAGCTGCATCAAAGAATACTTTTTGAAACTTCTCTGGCGATTGTCCTTGTAGCATAGTTACAAGTGCATCAGCTACGTAGTTATCTTTAGTTAAATATTTTAAATTAGATACTGATCCTTTGAACTCAGGCATACCAGACTTACCACTTACAGTCTTAAGCACACTAGCATTTAGCTGATCGATGATGTCTATACCTGTCATAGCTACAGAGAATATATTGTTACGCATTGTTGTAGCAGGTTGGGATGTCATAAACAAACGTCTAGCATTCTCTACATCTTTAAAGTTACGCCAGATAATGTTACGATTGTCACGAGTAGCTTTAGCTATAACTGCTAAATCTTCTGCTTTTGCAGGAGCCATACCTGCCTCAAATAGTTCGTCTACCTTTTTAGATAGATTGGCTAAGTCTTCTCTTCTCGCCCTTTTAGACAGACCACTTTGTATTCCTAATATTTTAGCAGCTTGTGATACCTCAGCAGCATAGGTTGCAGATAGTTGTCTTGGTGTAAGTCCATAGGCATCTGCTACTTGAAAGAATGAATCTTTATTCTTGCCTATATTGTCTGCTAGTATTTCAGTTATACGTATGTTTGGATCACTTAAATTTACACCAAGTCTTTCAGCTAAGTCATAAGATGCAGCAGATAACCTTTGCACTGTTTCTAAACTTAAGCCACCTATTAATCCATCAGGCATATCCTTACTAAGTAGATACTTCTTAACTAGATTACCTTCACGTACAAGATTAGGATCAATAGATTGCAGAACTCTTTTGGTAGCACCTTCCATGTTAGCAGCTTTCTTGCTGTCTTTAAGTGCATCCTCTGCTCGTTTTCTAGCTATTGCGGCACTAGCTTTAATCCTATCTTCACTAGCTTTTCTGCCCATATCAATAGTGTCAGCTAGTTTCTTAGCACCTTTGTGTTGTGTATATGCAGGTATACCATAACCTGCTACGCCCATGCCAAAACCCAACGCACCGCTTAGTGCAACTGCGCCTTTACTACCTTTGTATTCTACATCTAGTTCGGGTGCTACTTGTTCTCGTATCTTTTGATTGCCGTATGTTTGACCTGCAGCTACAACACCATCTGCCATACCTGCTACTAGACTACGCTTGATAGCTTTCTTGCCTAGCTCTCTAAGTGCAAGTAAAGATGCAGCCTTTGTACCTTGTATTGCAGCAGCACCAGTACCTGCAGAGGCAAACCCTGCTAGGATAGATCCGTATGTACTAGGTGCACTACCACCACCCTGAATATAATCAAAGAATGCTTCACCGCCTCTGTCAAACAAACCCTCACCTTTTGAGTTATCAAAGGCAAACATAAGTCTACCGAAAGACTGCTTCTCATTTACATCTACACTATCATCTTTCATGTAGTATAAGTCTTTAGCCATAGTAACTTCATTGCTAACTTGATAGCGGAAGTGTTCTAAAACCTCAGACACAACATCGTCAGCAGACATCTTACTTACATCATCATCTGTGTAACCTTTTCTGTTAGATTTTAGAAAAGTTATACTGTCTTTGAGGAAGTTAGCGTTTGTTGCTAAGTCAGATACTTTTTTATCCTGCATACTCTCAGCAGTATAATACGAGAAAGCGTTAGACATTATCTATCCTTGTTCTTGTAAGACCTGCATAAGACCATCTGTTATTTCATCTGTTGTCAAGCTAGAGGATATATCTAGTCTTGCATCATTATCAGCAAACCATGCAGCTATACCTGACTTGATGTCTTCTCTATCTTCGTAGTCAACCTCTTCTTCTTCAAGGTACTCTATGACGCTACGGAACTCTTGCTCAATAAAGTCTTGAGAGGTTTGTATCTTAGTATCTTCAGGGGCTTGTTTCTCCGGTGCTTTAAATGCATCACTACCTGCGAAGTACAAGTTTAACCTGTTCTCTGGTAAGCCTTTTTCTTTACGCTCTTTGCGAGACATCTTATCCCATTCTGCACGAGTGTAGTTAGCCATGCTATCTCTGAGACTATCAGCAGCCTCTATATTACGTAGAGCTACCTGCCCTGCGTTACCTGCTACAAAACCTGCTGCGTTAAGCTCAGGTAATTGTTCAGACAATTTAGGTGTATCGTCAGGTAATTGATACTGTTGTAGACCACCTTGTTCAGCCATCTTAATTATTGCCTGTTCTACTGAAGGAGATATATTTAGGCTAGGTTGTACTACTGTTTTTTGCTTCCCATCAGCAGTGTCTACAGTATAGCTACGACTTTCTATAGCCTCTTTCAGATCGTTTTTAAAGAAGCCCATTTCTGTTTCATTTGTGGGTATAGTAATGTTAGCTTCTTGTACAAGAATTTCTGCAACCTTCTTAGCTTGTTCTTCTACAGACAGATTATCTAGGTCAAGAGAATTTACTTTATTTATTGCTGCATCTATAAAAGGTGCACCACCTTCTGCTTCAGAAGTTTCTAATTTCTGTAGTATCATTCTAGCAACATCTACATCATTAGAAGGGTCTAGGTTGTTTATCTGTTCTTGTATATAGTCAGGCGCATTAAAGTAACTATTTCTTAATTGTAAATCATCTATGGATTTTAGTATAACTGGTGCTTCACCTAAAGGTGTCTCCATAGTTTCTGTTGTCTTAGTTTTAGTAACACCTATTTCCTCCATTGAGTCAGCGTCATCAACAGAAGTAGTAGTCTTAGTAGCACCTATTTCTTCCATTGAGTCACTATCATCTACATCAACAATAGTTTTTTCAAGATCGTCAGTAATAACTATAGGTGTCGTTTCTTTCTTTTCTGGCTCTTCTTTACGCTCTAGTACTTTACCTGCTACAATATCTTGAATGTCTTCATTACTTAACTGACCATTCTTAGCTTTGATGATACCAATAGCAGCTTGATTGTTTACACTCCTAATAAAACTATCCAACTGCTCTTCTGTTTCTATAATAGAAGTGATGTCTTGTAAAATACTTTTACGGAAAGAGTCTAAACCCATATCTGTACCTCTAAACGCAAGTACTATTTCTTTCTCTAACCGTTGCATTGCTGCACCACCATTATTGACCTTGGCTTTTAGTAATGCTTTGTCTTTACCTTGACTAGCGGTATAGTTCATATAATCAGTTGGGTTAGTTAAGTCACGTTGGAATACATTAGAAGATAACCGTTTTGAAAAAAAGTTATTTGTAGTTCTACCAGTGGCTTCAGTGTAGTCGTATGTTGGTCCTGCACCTCTTGTTACACCACCGTATATATCCTCTGGTGCAAATCCTGCTGCTTCTAACTCAAGAAGCTGTGCATAAGTCATACCGCCTGGACCTTTGATAGACTCCATTTTTTCCATTGCTTGCATCTGTGGGTCAAACGCCATTGCTGCACGAATAAAGCTACGAGTCTTAGCACTCTCGCTTTTAGGATTACTTTCTTTAGCAGCTTCGTTGTAGTGTAGACCCATCAACTTCTCAACACCTTCAGCTATATTGACATCTTCAGGAAACTCTAGATCACCTGACATATTTACAAATGCCATTACATCTGTAGCATCGTAGCCGATACCTACATTAGCTTTTAACTTATTGCTATTTTGATCTAAGGTTGCTTCTAGTAAGGGTAAATCTTTTCCATACGCTTCTGCTAGAGCTAGTGTCTGACCTTTGCTAAGACCATACCTATTTCTTATAGACTCAGCAGACTTTAATACAGTATTAGCTACCTGTTTATTCTTAGCATATTTACCCTTAGCGACACGAGCATTCTCTAAGTTCTCTTCAATCAAACGATCTAGCGTCTTCTTGCGTTGCTCAATGTTCTCACTTAGCTGCTCACCAAACCCTGCCCAAAACCCTGCCATGTTACTAACCTCTTGCCATTAGACCACGTTGCATCTGTGGCTCTTGTGTTTCTTCTACAGGTTCTTCGGGAGCTTCCTGCAATGTTTCGTAATCCTCTTCAGCTTTGTCTAACACACCTAATGCTTCCATAGCCATGTCGTAACCTGCATCTCTTTCATCTTGAGGTGTGTCAGCTAATCCTTCACTTACTCTAGCCCTGATAGCTTGACGCTCTCTAGCTTGCTTTTCTACATCAGGCTCGTCTAGACCTTCCACATAATTTACACCTGCTTCCTTAGCTATAGACTTTATATGCTCATGCATGAATGGCGCAATGATAAGGCTGATGTCTATAGTATGCCATCCTGCAGCAACACTAGCTGTAAGAATACTTTCTGCTAATGCTTTTACTGGAAAGCCTAGATCAAGTAGATCGATCATGTTGTCAACAACTTCAGGATCATTGAACTTACTCATGTGCATAGCAATAGCTTCTTCAGGATCAACAATCTCTGGTGGATTTTCCCAAGGATAGTTCTTAGGTTCATCTGTCAATGATTGACCTGGGATAGGTGCTTTTAGTAATTCCATTTTATATGTACCTTATTTTGTAAATCCTGCACCAAAGTATAATCCTACAATGGCTGATACGATGTGTGTGTCTAGTGGTGTAATTACAAAGCCTTGAGCCATTTTCCACTTGATAGCTTCATCTGGTCCAAACAACCAACTGAAGAAACCACCAGTAGCCTCAGTGTATCCTACATACACACTCACTTCAGGATACCATACCGCAACTAACTTTGGCAATACAATTATAGAGAACACAGCAGATAAAGCTATAAGCCTACGTGTCCACGCAAAATGCTTATCATTCTTACCTGCATCTCTTGCATCAGCTACAGCATTACGATTGAACTCTGCACGTTGCATAAGCATCTCTTGCTGCAACTGTCGGTTCTTCATTGACTGACCCCAGATAGACATTACTCCACCTAATACAGTGGAGAACAACATTGTGATTAGTTCTAGTGGAAGTCCAAACATTATTGTTACCTACTCATTATACCTATCTTAGGTTTAATTAATTTATATATTGGTTGTAAATCAGAATACGAAGTGCTTCCACCTTGTTTATATTTGTCCTCACCTGATACTTTAGTTATAGAAGCCCATATATTTGCTATGCTATTATGAAAGTCTTCTTCTTCTTTTTTACCTACTGCAAAGGAGTCATAGCCTGTTTCTTTTAAGGCAAGCCTAGCTATCTTTTCTTGTATCTCTGGAGTAAATACTGTATCGGGTGTTAGTTCTAACTTCTCTGCCCATGAATCTTCCATAGGTTTTTCTGGAGTACCAGACCCAAATAAAGACTTTTTCAATATTTGATATTTACCGACTGCACTAGTTCCTAATTCAGTTCCTGGCACTTTACCCTTAGTTGCATTTATAAGTTTTATTTGGTAGTCATAAAGTTCTTTCAATGTCATTTCTGATACATTTTTATCAGGCACAGCATACTGACCATATGCATACACCATATCGTACTCGTTAGTACTCATGCCACGATCTTTTTGTTTTAAAAGTTCTTCAGGTGTAGCACCTTCTGCAAAAGCAATTTTATTTAATAATACTTGTTTAGGATCTCCTACTTTTCCATAGGTTGACTGCACCTCTGGGGCAGTACTACTATCAGTGACAGCACTAGAAGTATCAATAGATTTTGCATCTGTAGGTTTCTCCTCTTTGGCTTCATACAAATCTGTATCAAATGTACGCATAGCAGGATCGTCAAATAACTCTCCGGGCTGATCTTCAGGTGGTTCAGGTGTCTCTTGATCTTCAGGTAAGGTACGTTTACTTATAGTTAAATTAGTTAACCCTGTCACTGATGCTAGTGCATCTTCAACGGTTTTAGATACAGCAGACGCTACTTGTCCTCTAGTTTCTTCTGCTGATTCTCTTGCTTTACTAAATAACCCTCTAGATAAAAGCTTATTACGTGCTTCATCAGCATCGTCTACACCAGTGTATTGTTTAATTACATTCTGTATTGCTACTTTATCTATTATGCTATCCATTAACCTAACCATTTCTTAATTACAGCATCTACTGCTATAGCTGCTAGTTTACCTTTACCTGCACTATCAGCTATATCAGCCTGTGCATCTGCTGTAAGTTTTGCTACGGCAATGCTGTTAGCTCTGTCTGCAGCACTCTCAGATGCAGCGAATGCAAAACTCATAATGTCTCGCTCTCGTTGCCATATCTGATCCATGTTAGATGCAGTAAGAGCATTGATAGTTTTAGCAAAGTCCATATTGCTTTGGTTTTGTGTAGCTGTGTTTACAGTAGCTATGCTTTGTCTCCATGCTGCATTAGATTGTGCTATTACTAGTCCGTTCTGTGCATTGAAGATGTCACGCTGTTGTTGTAGCTCTGAGTTAAACTCACGCAATGCATTGACACTATTGACGTTGAACTGATCCATAGCATTCTGTTGAGTAGCATTAAACTGTGAGGTTTGGTTAGCTAGGTTAGCAAAGAACTGCTCAGTCTGATTTTCACTCGTAGCATTAAACTGTGCAGCAGCATTCTCAGCAGCTTGATCTGTAAACAAAGCCTGTATGTTTTGCTGCGTCTTAAATATAGCAGTCTGTTGTTCATTAGACAGGCTAGCCATATCCATCTGTAAGAAGTTAGATGCATTCTGTACTGCAGCCTGTTGTCTGTTTGACAAGTTAGCCATGTCTAGTTGGGACAGAGCAGCAGCTTCAGCCATTACCATAGCCTGTGAGTTAGACAAGTTAGATAGTTCCATAGTATTTGCTGCACGAGAATCCTCTAGGGCTATCTGTTGTTCAGCCGTGAAGTTCATATTAGCAATGTCACCAATACGAGCAGAGTTAGCTACACGAGATTGGAACTCTTGGTCAAACTCCATACCTAAGAATGTTGCACGTTGCTGTGCAGCAAGCATTTGTCTTTGCTGTCTGTTAGATAGGTTAGTCATTTCAAACTGTGCTACAGTAGCCGCATCCATCTGAGCGATAGGTAATGCAGCTTCCATTGCAGCTTGTATGACAGCTTGACCTGCAAGACTAGACGCACCTAAACCACGAGCAGCTAATGTAGCCATCGCAGTACGCATAGATCCTGCAGCCCAAGCAGGTGTCTCACCACCCTCAAAGTCAGCCATTAGTTTTTCTAGCTGACCTGCAACCGTTGCTTGTTTAGTTGGTGTAGCTTCTGCAGCTTGTATTGCTTCAGTAAATGTAGCAGCTTTAGTAGCATCAGCAGCACCAGATATTATTTCACCTTCTTGTATTTCTCTAGGATCAGGTGCATCAACTTTTATAGCATTACCTAATGCAGCTTCCATACCTGTTATGGATGTACCTACTTGTTGCTCTGCAGTAATCTCTTTTGTAGGTGTGCCTGTAGCTGCAGTTAATCCTGCAGTTTGTAGTTTTACTTGTGGTGTAACAGTAGTGACACCTGCAGTCGCAGGAGTAGCAGCAGTTGGTAGAGCAGCTTGTTGTACATTACCTACTGTAGCAGCCTCAGCAAGAGGAGCTATTGGTGCAGTCATACCTGCATCTACTGGAATGAAGTCAGCAGCAGTAGGTTGTATCATAGCTGTAGTAGCTTGCATGGGTTGCATCGTTTGTTGTACAGCCCTCTTTTGCATCTCAGCTAAGTCTGCTGATGTCAGGTTTACAGGTTGAGTAGTATCACCACCTTCTTGAAAACCTTTTATGTAGCCACCTTGTGCAGCGCCTGTGGTTTGTGTTTCACCTGTGAGTTTTTTAAATCCTGGCGGTACATATGTTGTAGGCACACCGTTAAACTCAGTAATCATTATTGTCTGCCCTAAGTCATTACCATAAGGCACAGTCTGATAACCTTGATACACTGCAGGATAAGCTGCGCCTGTTCCGGGCTGATTTGTTACAAGTGTTTGTGGTACTGCGCCTTGTGTACCTGTATACTGTGTTTTATATGTTACCTGCCCCGGCACAGCAGACATACCACCTGTTTGTGTCGGTGTTGTAACTGTTCCTGGCCCTGTTCCTGCTGTACCTAAAGTATTTTGATAAGTAACAGGAGATACTTGCTGTGTTACATATTGTGACTGATCAGGATCAACAATAGGTATACCACCTGCAGGAACTTGTTGCATAGTTGTCGGAGGAGTTACAGATTGAAAAGCACCACCTGCTACAGCAGGGTCTACAGTTTGTGTATAGTCTTCTGCTGTTAAACTTGTAGTTCCGCTACTAGTATTATTATCTGTGGTTGTATCTGTATTGGTAGATGTATCATCATCGTCATCTGTGGTAGTAGTTTCAGTTGTGTCATCGGCTGTTCCCATAGATGCTTTTAATCTTTCAAATTCACCAAGAACTCTCTTTATATTAGTGTTTCGTTTACCTTTTTTTCTAGGTGGCTTCGCTATTCTTTCCACAGTTCCATCAGCATTTATCTTTTCAATAAAGCTAGAGTTTTTACCTGCTACAGCTACGTACTGATTACCGTCTTCATCTGTAAAACTATTATAAACAGCATAACCTTTTTTAGATGATGTGCCTGGAAGATTTCCTTGTGCATCTCTAGTTGTATCCATAGAGCCTGACCCAAGAGTTCTTTCGTAGTTCGTGTTAGTACCATACAACATAGGAGCGTCACGACTAGCACCTGTATAGTCACCAGTTTTAACACCCTGCATAGCATTTTCTTTTTTAAGTAGTTGAGAACCCTGATTTTGAAGCTTACTTAGGATCTCCCTTTTACTTTTATTACTCATCTTAGCAGGTATTTGACCATAACGATCAGGAGTATTCATTATTGCAGAATAGTCTCCACTTTTAGCAGCCTCTAAAAGTTGTTCATTTGTTGCTTGTACCATACTTTTTTCCTTACTTACCCATTGTCATCCATACCGCACCTGCAATAAATGTCAGGACTCCAACGGTAGTCATTTTTACTACGGTTGATCTTATAGATCTTCGTGTATCTCTCCACGCTTCTATGAGATTACGCATCTCTATTATATCTTTAGCTGCATCATCATCAAGTAGCCCAATAGAACGCAGTGCCTCTTTAGCACCACGACTAGCTGCATTGTCTAGCATCTCTTCTAGTTCTTCTGGGGAGAGTTTGATTTCACTCATAGTAGCCTGTACCTATATGTGTGTGTCAAGGTTGTGTAGGCCAATCAGCATCTTCAAGCAAAGGCCAGTTTTCGTGAGTTGGAAGATCCCGTAACGCTGTACGATATGTTGCCCAAGAGGTCTTAGCTTCATCTGTTAGTGGGCTGTCAGGCATCTGTGTCCAATCACTATCTGTAAGTAATTGATTGCGAGCATTTCTGTTTTCAATGTTTAACATATAAGCATTAGCCGTTGCTTTTTCTTCTGCTATAGCTGCTACTTCTTCATCAGAAAGATCACGTAAACCATTGTTTATCTGTATAAAAGCCATTAGGAAGTCCTTATTCTTCTGCCATACAATTTAATTGTACCTTGGGATAAACTTGTAAAAACATCTACAGCAGAAATACTTTTTCCGTAGCTACTATCTGTTCTATCAACAATAAAATTACCAGTTGTATGTTGAGGCCAGTGACCACCATATCTACCCATAGAAGTTCTGAAATAACCAATTATTCGACTAGTAGTTTGAGTTATCTCAAAATCCATATTCCATATGTCTGTGGTTGTATATGGGTTAGAACCATTAAATATAAAAGAATTTGATGTATTAGCTGTATTTGATGTATTACTGTTAGCATAACTTGTTGTGTGCCTATGGCTAATCATTGATCCATTTAAAGCGTCTAAAGAAGTATCTAACAATCTTACTCGTGGATAATCTTGTTGCGATGTTTTCATATCTTCACATACAAAATAGTGCGTACTATATATACTAAAATCTATACCATCAGACATTCTTGTGTAAGTAGAACCATCTGCTACTGTAAATTGTTTAATAAACTCAAAGTCACTTACTGCTTGAATTGCAGCACTAGTATTTGCAGAAGAACCGCCACTTCCACTAACTGCCATAGTTTCATTGCCAACTGTCAAAGGCATATTTATCTCCTAAGTACTAGTAATGCCTGTCATTCTTATTTGAAATGACGGACTTATATTGTAAGTTCGATTAGAAATTTCTGTAGAGGTTGGTGTAGTTTTGTTTAAATTTACACTATAGCCGTAGTTACCTAAATTTGTTTGAAATGTTTGCCCTGTATCAACAAATCGAGCGTCACCTGATAAATCAAAATCAATATATTCTAGCCTTCCATTTGGCGTACCAGTAGCAGAATCAGAAAAATAATAAAGCCTTGAGCCAAGTACTTGTTTTTTCTGCGCTTGATCAGGGAAAAGTTGAACTCCATTACTTGTGTTTACGTTTTGATAGCTAGGGTTTGAAGAAGTAAATGGGTCAAATGGATACTCCCTAATTACAGAGGTACTATTTTGTAATAAGAAAAGCATAGAGCCATCTGATTTCATAAGAAGGTCCATTGCTACACTCGAACTTGCAAGAACTTGCGATGCATTGCTTGATGTCCAAGTAACAAAATTATCATTAGCAAAGTCATAAACATGCATGCCATAATTGTTATGCGAGGGCCAAAAAAGAAGATATTTAGTATTACCTTGTGCATCATTAACTCCCATCATTCTTGCATAGGAGGTGTTATTTCCTATAGATTTCTGTTTCCAAGTTCCTTCAAGCGTACCTGTGTAGGTGTCAAGTCTTTGAACATAACTAGTTGAACCATGATAACGGTAAGCGTACTGTTTATCATCATACCACCAAGGATGATAACCATCAGTGTAATTAGAAACTAACGTTCCATCAGTTTGTCTTATTTGCAAAGCTGTTTGGTTATTCAAGTTAGTATAAATAAACATAGTATAATTATTTGGACCAAGCTCAGTATATATCGCTCTTTGATTATAATTTGAAGTAAAGTTAGAATGTCCAATACTATTATTATTAGTGTTTAAAGTAGCCGTTTTTCCTTCAACGTCATTTACTTTAGGAAATGCAATAGAATTATATTCGCTGCTACCTTGCTGATGCAGAAACTCATGGTCTTCGTATCTTAAAGGAAATGTAGTAGTTTTTAATTTAACAGCCGTACTTGGTCCAACAATTTCTTGACCAGTAGCATTGCCTGTAAGTGTAACTACATCATGATCACTAACATTTAGTGTTGGAGCTACAGTAAAATTAGTATCTCCTTCTTTTACATGAATAGATTTTATTACGTGTTTTGTACTACTGTTTGTAGTAAATAAAGTTGTTTCACCACTTGAGTTAAAGTCACTTGATTGCAGTGTAGCTTTGTGTATTTCTGCGAGTGTGTCAGCCATATTAATAATCTCCAAATGCTAATGTTGAGGCATAAGAAAATCCTTCAATGCCTGTTAAAGCAGAGCCATCAATAGCTCCTAGTTTTCCGTTACTGTCTAATTGTGGTATGTTGTTTGCCCCTGTTCCTACGTCTAATGCTGCTGCTGACCCTAAACTTGAACTAGCTGCCTTAGCATTGAGTTGAGTTTGAATATCTGAGGTTACACCTACTACTCTATTTATTTCAGTCGTAGAAGCTGTTACGCCTGTGAGTTTGTTTATCTCTGCAGTAGAGGCAGTTACACCTGCAAGCTTGTTTATCTCTGCAGTAGAAGCTGTTACACCGTCTAACTTATTTAGTTCTGCAGTAGAAGCTGTTACACCATCTAACTTATTTAGCTCTGTTGCATCAGCAGTTACGCCTGTTATCTCTGAAGGAGCTATTGCACCATCACTAAATATGCTTCCTGTGGACATAAGGTTTGCTAAATCTCTTGCCTTACTCATATTGTGTATCCTCTAATATGTATCTTACTCAGGCTTCGTAGGCCAATCGTCATCACCCAAGTTAGGCCAGTTTTTATGTGTTGGTAAATCACGTAAAGCCTGTCTATAAGTCTTCATGTTGTCTGCCATAGTGACATCTGATAAAGCAGTCCAATCTGTTTCAGCTAATAAAGTGTTACGTGTATTACGATTACTAGTTGCAGTCACTTCGTCTAGCTTTGCTTGATGTGCAGCTTCTTGTTCTGCTTTTGTGTCACCACCTTCGATGTCAGCAAACATGTCTTGAGCCACATACTTCTTAACCCAATCACCGTTTGAGTTTTGCTCAACGCCATCTTGTACCACTGTTTGATATGCTGTTGGTGTGGGTGCAGTACCTTCTAAAACTGGGTCTATATTTAATGCATCACATACGTTGCTATTCCATATTTTAGGAAGCGACATATTTTTAAATTCCATACGCCAATCGCCTTGGCTTTTTACCACACCTGTAGTTCGTTCTCTGTATTCACCCATTTGATTGATCCTTTCTTAATGAGTTTGATTATGGGGCAGCTATTGCCCAATATATGTATTTATTACCATTAGCATTAACAGCGCCATTTGATCCCTTTACCGTAAAACCGCTAGTAGTAGGATCAGCAAAGTCTGACCCTGACCAAGGGCTGTCAGCGTTAAATTCTAACCACTGATCATTGCTAGAGCCAAAACCCATGTCGGTATTTGCTGTCATCCAATTGGCATTAGCATCTATATTTTTTATCATTACAAAACGTGTACCTGTGGAAAAACCTGCGTCAATTGTCTGGTTAGACCCTGTTCCTGTGTATCCTCCAAACTTAACAAAACCTGGAATACCTGCAAATAAAAATGCATGATAATGATTTCCATTACCGTTTGTTTTTGAAGCTGTTCCCACTGTAAACTGCGATGCTGTCGGGGCTGTGTCATTGAAAAAGTTAATTGAATCTACTCTTGGTGTGTAATCATCTAAATACATTCCGTAATCTTGAGGTTCAGTACTGTCCATGTCTTTGTGATACACAACCCAATTATTTACACCTTCTAGTTTTATCCAGATCATTTCTGGTGCGACACCTAGGTTGTGGGCTACATTTTGAGTTGATCCTGTTCCTTTATAAAAAACGCAGTCATGGAAATTTCTGGCCTCTCTAAACATCCACGAAAGTCTATTTTGATCTGGAGAATTTTGACTGTTCCACCCTTTATCATAATCAAATCTAAAGGTACCACTTTGCGAAGCATCAGCATTGGTATTTAATGCTACGTATCGTAATGTATTAGTTCTGTTACCAATTCTAAAATCACTTGAGCCGTCAATAGCGTTTTTCCATATTGCCGTACCGACATCAAACCTTGCCTCAAAAGCAGGTTCATTGTGAGTTATACGAGCACCTGCCTCGTCAATATTAAATACTTCATTTGACTTTGTAATATTAGATGCATCGAATTGGGTTTTGCGTACTGCAACGTAAATATATCTATGACCACTTCTATTATATTCTACAGTGCCGCTACTCGGCAAGGCAAACCCATTATCTGTAATAAGGAATTGATGATCTGATCCTGCATTACTACCGTTACCTCTGTAGCCCTCCTCAAAACTTTTATTGAACATTAATTGATGTTGATAGCCATAAGCTTGACCTAATGGTTCAGGGCTTAAACCACGCTTGGAATCTTGAACAATCCAACTATGATAAGATTGAAAACCTTCAGTGTCAGTTGTAACTCTTTTTACCATAATCCACTGAGGAACAAATCCTAAGTCTATCTCTTTTATGCTGCTACCAGTTCCAGTAACTGTTCCGCATTTAATAATATCCTCATCACCGTTAGGCCCAAACTCTCCATCCCCATCATTGTGCGCCCATATGTACGCAATAAATGTTGAACCGTTTTGATTTACATTTGAGTTTGTACCAAGGCTAAAATGTGTAGACGTAGGCGCAGTATTATTCCAATAAGCAGAATTTTGAACTTCAGCGTCAGTACTCCTAGGTTGCAAATAATATTGTTCTGGGTTAGTGCCGTTATTAGCGCCTCTGTGATAGGCATACCAATCACCTGTTCCAGTTTGAATTCTCTTAACCCAGATCATACCGGGTGTTCCGTTTAAGTTGTGTGCTATAGTTCTGTTAGAACCATTTCCAGTGTACTGAACTATATCAAAAAATTTCTCTTGTATTCGCCACGTGAGGCCGTAGTACTTTTTATCATTTTGAAAAGCATATGCGCTAGAACCGCCTATTGCAGGTTGAAGAGTGAAACCATCAGACGTAAGGGATTTTATACCTCCATAAGAGGCGAAAGAATACTGATCTTGATTATCGTTTGAATTAGTAGTCAGGCTTTTCATAAAATCGTTATTATTTTTGCCTCGCACAGTGTCAGCAAACCACCAAAAGTAACCCGATGGGATAGACTCTCTCGCTTTTACCATTACAAGACCGCCCTTACCTACGCTAGAGTCGTAGTACGGACCACCTTGAGAACGCTGCTCTATTGTCTCAGGAAAAAGTTCAGTAAAATCACCGCCAGAGCCTAGGTTTTTAGTGACTGCATTTTGATCATCTAATGGAAGATACACTATGGGGCTTAGAGTTGTTAAATCAGTTGTTGAGGGTTGATAACCACCCTGACCATTTGAAACAATAAATTTTTGTCTGTTACTTGCTTGGCTTAAATCGAGATAATTATAGTCTAAAAATATTTTAGTAAATCCACCAGTAGCACCATCTGCTCCTGTTGATGCTCTGTAAGCGTTTACGTAATGATAGCCATTGGTAAAATCAATATTTTGATTAGTATACGTAGACCAACTACTGCTTGGTCCTAACTTTTCAACATTATCGATGTATACATAGCGATTACTTGTATTACTTAAATCAACAGAGATTAATGCATGATGCCACACTCCAGATGTCATTATAGTTATCCACCCAGTGTCAAGAATTGTAGTTCCTGATGTATTTGTAGCTGCAACTTTAAATAGTGGTCCACTTGTCGTAGCATAAAATGTCGTAGTGCCACTGCCTTCCCCTGCTCTTATTCTGTAGGAGGTAAAGTTTGTAGAATGGTCAGATTGAAACCATGTACTTAAAGTAAACACTTTACCGTCAGAGTTACCACTTAAATCACTAGTCCGATATAGACCTGAGTTTGCGTTTCCATTTAAATTTACAGCATTACCTGGAGTACCAAAGAAAACAAAAGGACCTGCGTCTTCTGAGCCTAACTCGACACCGTTTCTAATTCTTTGGCCTTTATTAGTGCCACCCATACCTTCATAGGTATTAATTTGAAAAACGTCATCAACGTTTACTGTGGAACTACCTTGACTAGAGGCTGCTGCTGCTACAATTTTAGAGGCTGTCATATTATTATCCCATTGCTTGTCCTAGTGTAAACCCATAATATGTAGTTCCACCATCGACTGTAATAAATGCAAATACATCAACACCTGCACTTGTTGTAGTTAGAGTAGGCGCTGTTGCAGCAGCCCAATCTACACTACTAGGCCATGTAATTGTTCTTGCAGAACTATCTTGCGTTACCTTTAAGATAAAACATGAGGCACGTCCAGATGCAGCAGGGTTACTAAATGTATAGGTTACGTTTTCAGATAGTGTATGGGTAAAGACGTTACCATCACGTAAGTTAATTGTAGCTGCATTAGAGCTAGAAGTAACTACAGTACTTTCTTCTGTTGTACCATTGTCAAAACTTACAACACCGTTAGCGTCTGCTGTTACAGCTTTAGAGGCTTCTGTTAATCCTAGTGTTGTAATATCTAGATAATTTAATTCAGTGGCTGTTGCAGTAACACCATCAAGTATATTAAGCTCTGCAGTTGTTGAAGTAACACCATCAAGTATATTAAGCTCTGTTGATGTAGATGTTACGCCAAGATCAGTCAAACTAGATACTGTAGCTTTAGAATCTATCTGACCACCCATGCCACTATGATTTGAACAATAATAGTATAATGGGTCTGGAGCGTCTTGTTCTAATGTAACTTGTGTGTAAGCTCCTGCCTGACCCGGTGTTCCTACAGATGTCACGCCTGTAGTAAAAGCACTACCGCCACCATGAGAGCCATCTGAAGTTGTACTTAATACTAAAGGATGTCCTGCGTTAGAAGAATCGGATTGGTCAAATCGGTAAGTAATTGAAGGTGTAAGAGAAGCGGTTTGCTGCGCTGTACCATCAAGAGCAAACTTATTACCTCCAGAGCTAACTACAGTAACAGCGATTGTTGCAATCTGTGCTGCACCTAAGTTTCCCCTTGCGGTAGCTGCATTTGCAACATCCGATAGGTTGTTTGAAGGTCTTAGTGCGTTGTTTGAAATAGCAGTGTTAACTGCTTCTACTGCTTTACCCAGTAGCAAGAACTCTTTACCGTCCGTTGTGCCACTGGTATTGTTAATCTTAGTAGTAAGATTAGCTTCGAGTGTCGTTGTGTTAATTGTCATTTTAGAGTCCTGCTAATGCTAAAGCTTCAACATCATCAATTAATGTATTCACTTGGGTTTGTGTATAGTGGTTTGCTATATTAAAGGTTCCGTAGGCAACTATACCTACAGTATCACCTGTTACTGCTGCAGCACCTAAGACCACTGTCGTGCCATTTGTAGCAGTAAAATCTGATGGCGCTAATTTAACACCATTCAAATAAATGTCAACAAAACCTGGGTCATACGTTGCAGGAAATGTTGTTGTTGATCCATTGTAAGAACCAGATGAAGTCCCAACTACGTAGTCTTCTCTGTTTGATGTGCCGTTTACTGAACTACCTGCAGACTGCCAACTTCCTCCAGAAGATCTGACATTCATAATATTAGTAGTAGTATTAAAGTAGAGAGATCCTACAAGTAAGGTGTTTCCATCATTGTCAACAGTAGGAGCAGAAGACTTAGCACCAAGGTATCTGTCATCAAATGAATCGTAAGAAGCAGCAGCAGCCGTAGCTGAAGCAGCCGCATTTGTTTCACTTGATGCAGCAGCAGTTGCTGAATTAGCTGCATTTGTTGCGCTAGTTGCAGCAGAAGCTGCAGAGGCTTGTGCTTGAGAAGCTGATGTAGAAGCGTTTTGGCTACTGCCAAATAAACCGTCTACATAGGTTTTGTTTGTAAGGTCAGGTCCGTTTGAAGGTGTATAAGTAGTCGTAATCTTCTGACTACCCATATCAATAGCACCTGTCATAGTGCCGCCAGATAATGTTAAGAATGTAGAGTCAGCATAATTTTTTGTAGCAGCGTCTTGTGCAGCAGTAGGATTACCTAAGCCTGTAATTTTATTTGTAGCCATAGCTATAGCACCAGACATTGTACCACCTGCTAGTGGTAACTTGGTAGCTATACTATTTGTAACTGTTGTACTAAAACTTGCATCGTCACCTAGTGCTGCAGCAAGTTCGTTTAGAGTGTTTAGAGTTCCAGGTGCTGAGTCTACTAAACTAGATATTTCAGAATCGACATAATTTTTCGTGGCAGCATCTTGGGCATTACTAGGATCAGTAACGTTAGCAATTGTTGTACCTGTAACATCTAATGTTCCGTTAACAGTTACATTATTAAATGTGGATAAACCAGAATTTGCAGTTACATTACCTGTCACATCTCCTGTTAGATCACCACTAACGTTACCTGTTACATTACCTGTAACCTGTCCTGTTAAAGCTCCTGTAAAACCTGATGAAGCTGTGACTGTTGTAGCAGCTACAGATGAGGGATTATTTGCACCAATGACAGTACCATCCACTGCACCGCCATTAATATCAACACTTGCCAAAGTGGATTGTCCAGATGACGATATAGTTGTAAAGCTACCTGCATTAGCACTAGAAGCACCAATACTTGCACCATCTATAGTACCTCCATTGATGTCTATATTTGAAAAAGCAGCAGTGCCTGATACGGATATGGAATCAAAGTAGCCTACACCGTCTATGTATATATCTTTAAACTTTAATGAAGATGTACCAAGGTCTATGTCATCGTCAGTAACAGGAACAACAGCACCGTCTTGAATACGTAGTTGTTCTACTGCAGACCCACTTACCTCACTAAAAAAACTTATACGATTATTTGAGGTATCTACTACAACTTTATTAAGGGCATCTGTGTCAGCTATTAAAGGTACATATGCACCCTCTGTAGAGCTACCATCATGTCTGTGTCCACCTGATAAAGCAAAAGCATCTCGTATTGCGTTATACTCTGCGTTTACTGGGGCGGCTTTGATCACCGCATTTGCGATAATGTCAGCTACTGATTGTCTTGTATAACCTGCCATATTATAACCTGTCTCCTACTCCAAATGTAACCACTAGTCCTTGAATACTGTGTGATGCATTGGAATCATTAGTTACGAATTTTAAAGATGCGGATTTACCTGATCCTGATATGTTAGTGCGTTGCACTGGTGATGGATTACCATCGTAAATTGCTGTACTATTATATAGAGCCTCATTATAGAACGCTGCAGCACCTGTAGTAGATAAATTAAAGTTTGTCGGATTAAGTGTGTCTACGTCTTCATAATCATACACAGCCGACATTACAATAGAATTATCACCTTCTGATCTAAGATAAGTTGCTACAGTGTAAAATATCTTGCGTTGCTCTGGGTCTTGCATATGGAAGAAAGGAGTTTGAAACAAACTAAATATATCTGTTCCTGCAAAGCTAGTACCCTGTTCCTGCCTATACACTTTACCTGTACTGTCACCGTGTATTACAAATTCGTTCTGACCTATATATCCACTATCTGCACACGTAGCTGTAATACCTAGTAACTGCCCATACTCAAACTGTAGTCCATTTGGTGTCTGTCTGAAGCCGCCTATAACGCCCTGCGAATCTGCTGCACCAAAGAAGTATCTAAACTGCGTCTTTTGTTTTATAGTTACAGCGTTAAGACTGTTAAGATCAATGTCAAATACAATGTCTGTAAAAATAGACTGAATATCTTTTGATACTGTTTCTAGGTTAACGTCACCGATCTTTGCTGTTCCTGATATAGGACGTAAACCATCTTGAGATAAGAATAATAGATCACCACCTATTTCTATAACACTATCTGTAGCTAGACATCCTAGATCATCTGTAACAGTCTGTAACACAAAGTTAGCTAACGCAGTGCCACCTAGTTTCTTAATATTAGTTGCACCAAATATAAACAGTTCGTTTCTAAAGGATCTAATAGCAACTATAGGAAAACCTACATTTATAACCCCTGCACCATTACCTGCTGTAAAATCTGTCTCTGCTAAAGGAGCACTAAAAAACAACTTAGTTGGATGTGCAGGGTCACCTGCTAAAAATAAATGGTTTTGAAATACTGCAGAAAACTTAGGATCTGTTGGTGCATCTGAATGTGTAATCTGTGTGTATGTTGTTCCATCATATGTTGCTGCAGGATTTACACCATCAGTCAATACAACTTTTGGTGTGCCAAAGTTAAATCTTGAAAACCTAATCTTGGTTACACCTGTCATTGTAGGTGAGCCTGAAGTAGTCACAGCATTCCAAGAAGAAGTAGAATTACTCCAATGATGTAAATAATTATTACCTGTTGATGGTTTTCTACAAGCTAAGATACCATCGTTTATTCCATCTGCTACACATACACCTAGTACAGGTGTGTTTGCTTGACCTGTTACTGTACCAAAATCGTTAGAAAAACCACTTATCTTTCTGTAGCCACCAGTAACAGCAGGTTCATAGTTGATCAAAGATATAGCTGAACCAGGCTGTGTCTCACCTTGAGATAGCACATCCCTACTAGTATTAAGCCCACCTTGACAGAAGACTTTGAAGGAAGCTAGATTATCAGCCATTATATACCGCTAGTAAAGGAACTTGTTCTTGAATCACCCACAACAGTAGAGCGAACAAATAAAGTATCGTCAAAGGTAACTCTACGCATTGTCTTGATGCCATCTTCAAAATTGTTCTGATGCATTGCAGCACTTTGTTCATTGCTACGGAAACGCATCATAAACATCATAGCACCATCTATAACTACATGTTTAAATCGATCTGGTATAATTGCTACATCGTTAAAAGCAGTTAAGTCTGTAGGAAATCTCCAATACACATATTCTACTTCATAGGCTGCGTCAGGTATAGGACTAACACCAAATGAATTACCTAGTGTCTGATAAACAAGTGCAGGTGGTCCATCTCCATTTACTTGATCGCCTGTATCATCTGAGGGACGTACATTCTGTATGTACTGTTCATACGATATTACACTCAATGGCATAGGACTGTTGTTTTCAGAAGCTAGTTTCTTAAGATAGAATGTATCCCAATCTGTGCTAGAATAATCTGCAGGAAAAGCGTACTGTCTTGTGCCTACACTAAGAGTTTGTGTAAAGGTTGTTTTGAGGAAGGGCCACTCCTGACCATCCTGTAGAATAAGTCTAATGCTACTATTTACTGCATCTTTAGCTAAGGCTTGTACGTTTCTTACAGAATCAAAACCATCACCTGCAGTATCAAGTGTGACTTCATTCAAACGTCTTAGCAGTTCGTTTACTAATGTTACATAAGTAGCCATAGAGTTATCCTACTGTTAGATATGCTGAAGGGCAAGCTTGGTGTAGCTCGCCCGACAGTCTATGTGTAGTATTAAGCAGCGTTGTATACGGCTGACACCAATGCTTGTGGGCGTAGAATTTTACGTCCATATAGGTGCATACCACGTACAATGTCTGCAAATGAGTCTGGATCACGGTAGTTTTCAACTTTGTTGATCTGCTCTGCAGAAGCAACCGCATCTTCCTGACCTGCTAAGATAACACCGTAGTTATCATCTTGTGCAGTTGCGCCAGATGTACCTGCACCTGTACCTTTAGCAGGTAGGTTGTTAGATACATAGACTCTGAAGCCGTGTAAGTTATTAACAGCTAGTCCGTTTTGTAGACCTGCGCCACCGAAATCAGCGTTTAATAGACGTGAATCTTCGTCTTTTAAGATTTCCATGAACACTGGGTCAACAACTAGCCATCTGCCTCGTGAGTCAACGTTTGCTACATCCATCTGACGAGCCATACGTGCAATCACAGTCAACGGAGATGTCACAGATGTTGACAACGCTGTTGCACCTGGAAGACGTGCAGCTAGAGGAATGGAGTCACCAGTTGTACCTGATGAAGCTGAGGTTGTGATGTGACCAATGTCAGACATATCTAAACGGTTAACTTTTAGAAATTCACCATTTAGTTCACTTGATGTTGGATGCTGTGCAGTACCTGAAACTGTGGTAGTGATAGCACCGTTTGCAGCGTGACCTGACATATACTGAAGTAAGTCAGCGTCCATTGCGTCAGCCATTTTGTATGCTGCTCTATCTGCAGCTAGGCTTACGAAGTCAACAGATGCGAACTGATCTTCGATGTCATCCATTTTGAAAGCAAAGTAGTTAGCTTTGTCAATGGTTAGTGAAAACTCAGAATCGTCTAAGTCTTCTACGCTGATTGCAGTTTTACGCTCAAGAGCGTTGACTGTTACATCAGGCTCTTTCTGGATGCGAACTACATCACCTTGGTTTGCAATCTCTCCGAAGTAGGAGTTGTTAGTGATTGCGTTTGCAACAGATGCTTTTCTTAGAGCGATCTGCGCTTGTTTGGAATAGATAATCGGGCTGAAATTGCCGTCAAATCCTGTTTTGCCAGAGGCAACACCGATAGCCATAGTTAAATCTCCTTTATAGATATGGCGTGAGAATTGACACTACATATCCACTATAAAGAGGCTCTTGGTATCAGGGTAGTCAGTTTGTAGAAAGGTTGGCCTACCTGTCTACACTGGGCCTATACTTTGAGGTAAGTCTTTTTGTGGCTAGTGCTTAAAAAGCATACACACTAATTATGGTGTATATGCCATAGTTTTACTTACGAAATTTACTTTGTCAACTATTTTCTTGACATATCGTAAATAAACTTCCCTGAGCGTTGGGCTTCCATTATCTCTTCTGCCCTCTTCTCGTATTCTTTGATAGACATCTTAGCTACTTGTGATTCTCTGAGATACGTAGACTCTTCACTATCGCTAGGTGTCGTAGTGCGTTTTGTTGTAACAGAAGAAGCTGCACCCTTATCTTCGATAGTCTTCTTCTTAGTTGTAATGCCTTTGTCTGCTTTGTAAAGATCTATTACACGAGATACAGACTTAGCATCATCTACATTTTCATACAAAGCATCCTGCACCCATCTAGGTTGTTCTTTTGCCCACTCATGGAATGTATCATCATCACGAATAGTATTGAAGTCAGGATGCATTACAGCTAGTTCAGCTTCAGCTTTCTCACGTTTAGCTGTTATGCGTAGCTCTTCTACTTCTTTCAGACGCTTGTCTATATCTGATGAACGCTCTTGTGCTTTCTTATCAGCAATGGCTTCAACGATACCTGCTACGTCTGGATACTTTTTAGACCAAGCTTCTATCTCTTTTTCTGACTTAGGTAGTACAAGCTCATTCTTAGCTGCAGATTGAAGTTGTGCTTCTAGTTTCTCGAACTTGAGTTTCCACTCTTGTTCTTTATCTTTCATGTGCCGCCTGATGTCACCGTAGCGTTGCTTGAAAGTTTTTTCTTCAGCACTTAGGTCATCATCTTCATCTGCTTCTTGTGCTTCGGCTTTAGGTTTTTCTTCTTGTTTGGTATCACCCTCTGCCTGTACTGGTTCAGCTTCAGGCTCTTTGCTATCGGGTTCAGCTTCAACAGTTTCTTCTTGAGTTTCATTTTCTTGTGCGTACCCTGCTTCTTTTAACAGTTCACGCAACTCTGCTTCATCTTTATTGATTCTTGCTTGGTTACGCATATGAGATGCAGAGTGTACCTCTACTTGTTCTACTTCAGCCATTTTGTTTTCTCCTTATGTTGGGGCCAGTAATTAAACCGGGTAGCCTTATAGTTATATGGAATTATGTTTTATATTGTTTCGTCATTTACCATCTTTGGTGAAGATGAGGAACTTATATCTTCAAATGCATCTCTAGTAACATCATCAGACTCGTATTTTTTAGGGTCTGGATCTTTGACTATATTACTAGAAGATTTATTTGATTTAGAGCTTCCACCCTTATCCGTTATACCATCTCTTCGTGATCCACCAAATGAATCTCTTAGATTATCACCTTGTACACCGAATCCATTTTTATCAAAGCCTAGCAAGTCGCCTAACCATGTATCACCAAAACTTGCACCTTTTTTACCGTCTGTATCTTCTAATCCTTCAAACAAAGTAGACTCACCACCAAAGATACTACCTTTACGTTCTAAACCGTGTTCTATTTTTCTTTCATCTAATTCAGCAAGGGTATCATTGTATTTGGCTATCATAGTTGTATTTACTATAGCAGCCACAGGTAGTCCTGCAGCAGAAGCCACTGCAGTAGCTACATTGTTAAGAACACCAAAACCTCTAGCTGTTTTTAAGAGGTCATCATCTGACATATCTTCTATTTCTAATTCTTCTACTTCTTGCGGAGGTGTTGACCCTCCACCGCCACCTTGCTGTTCACCAACAGAAGTTTCGGTTGTTATTTTAACTTGTTCAGTAGACCAGCCATTAGACAACATCATATCATACTGCTGTTTAGTCAATGCCATTGTTGGGTTTTCACCTTGCTTATACATCATCACAGGTGTAAATTGTGCGTCTGCAGGTTGTAGACTTGGTGTGTCAAGAAAGCTAAAGCCCGGAGCAAAAGCGTTACGTAGTTGTTCATCTGTGTACGTAGGTTCTGAACCGTCTTCTAAACCACCTTCTTGATAACCTGCATTACCCATAGCAACAGGTGCACCTTGTCTGTACATCATCTGCTGTTGTTGATACGGATCTGGCATTGTAGACTGTGTAGGTTGTCCTGTAATAAAACCACCCACCGCTGTTTTTAGTTCTGCTTTTTCTGCATCACTAAGCTCTTCATTAGGTATTGGCTCACCACCAATTCTACCTTCTCTGTCCATACGAGCTAGTTCTCTCTTAGCGTTTTCTCGTAAGTCTTCAAAGAACTTTACACCGTAAAAACGAAGAACATCAGCAGGTACTACATACTCACCTTCAGATAAACGTGCAGGAATGTCATCTCTTACTTCTTCAGGTAGTGAGCCTGGGGGTACTTCATTACCTGATACTGGATCTACATCTTCAGCTTCTGCCATGAAAGCTAGTACCATCTGCTTGTCTTCATCTTGTGCCATTAATTTTTTCCCTCAAATATTTTAGTCTACGTAGTGCACGTATACCACCTTGAGTCTGATGGATCTCTACTACGCTTTCTGATTGTTCTAAGCGTTTATGCAAGTCTGCAATCTCTGAATCAAGTTCTTCACAGAATGAGTCCCACTCGCTTTTGTTGTTTACAAAAGACTTAAGCGACATTACCGCTAAAACCTTGTTCGCCCGGAACTGGTGCTGTACCTGTACCTATGTTACCACCTCCTGCTCCTGTAGGATCTTGTACATCTGCTCCTGCAGGTGGCTCTTCTTGAGGTGGAGCCTGTGGTTGCTCAGGCATTGGCTGTTGGAAGCCTTTCATTATCTCAGCTTGTATTGCAGCATCTGCCATAGAGTTTGTAACTTTATCAGGGTCTAGATCCATGCTCTTAGCAATCTCTCGTACAATGTAATCCATCTTAGCAAAAGGTGCTAGCATTGGGTTAGATGCTACTTGTAAGAACTGCATCAAGCGTTGGCTACGTACTTCGTTAGCCATGAGGCTTTCAGTACCATTAGCTTTTACTTCTAAGTCACCACGTATACCTTCATCAAAGTCAAACTGCATATTGAATGCAAAGAATGCTCTACCAATGGGTGCTAGAAGATAGTCATCTACGTTCTTTACAACAGTCCTAATGCTACCGTTGGCAGCAGACATGAGCATAGAAATACCAGAAGCAGTACGGCCCACTCCACTAACGCCTGTCTGACCATGAGCGAAAGATGGGAAACCAGTTGATTCATCTGCTAATACTCTTGCTTTGTCAAATAGCTGCATGTTTTCACCTGCAACGTTTGGAAACTTAGTGCCGAAGATGGCTTGACCAGGCGCACCGCCCTGTCTGCGAAAGACCTTGCCAGGATATACACTCATGTCCTGACCGGGGACTAGATTAGTTTCATCTATCTCAATCAAAAGATTACCAGAAAGCACAGCGTTGTCAACAGCCATTCTCATGAAACCGTTCATCAACGTTTGTGTATCGTCCATGTTTTCAGCAATACCTACACCAAAGAAGCTGTATGGGTTATGCTCATATGGTACAGCATAGTACGGAATACGTGCAGGTTTGAATGGGTTTAGTACACAGCGAATTACCTTACCGTTTACTATCCAAATGTTTGCACTTACTTCATCTAGCTCTTTCATTTCAGCAGGAATCTTGATGCCATTCTCTTCTAGAATGTCTACATCTACATAGCCCCAAAACTCTAGAACTTGCCAACGCTCTGTATCAGAAGGAGCAGTATCGTCATCCTCCATCTTCATTTCCCAATGCTTACGCACATAGTCTGGTCCTGAGTCTATCGCATCTTCGATAGCTTCATCAATGAAGTACGGTCTGCCTTTCAGTGAGCGTAACTGATTGCGAGACATCTTGTGTCTTTCAATTACGTACTCTGCATCATCCATAGAAGAGGCAACAGGATCAGGATAAAAGTTCCATGCTGATACATGATTTGTAGATGGTACAGTTTTTATAAGAGGATCGTACTCACCATCGTCATCCCAATTAGGATACTCTTTGTCTGTGGCGAACGGCCCTTTCATTACACCTGTGCCTAGTAATGCCATCTCAAATGCCATGCTGCGTAGATGTTTAGATGCACCAGATTCGTTTAACTGATCGTGTATTTTCTTTTCCATCTTTTTAGCTGCTACCATGGCAGGATGGAAGGTTACACTTGTAGGTGTACTACCGTCACCCTCTATTATCTTTTCAGATACAGGCTCTACCTTATCTTCTACTGGACCTAG
>VTLG01001811.1_pt1 | contig 27884 bp, 42 predicted proteins | sample 4694571 | NCBI WGS metagenome assembly VTLG01 (sample SAMN12604809, study PRJNA352737) | marine metagenome | biome: ENVO:00000447; feature: ENVO:00000209|ENVO:00000569|ENVO:01000036; material: ENVO:00002151; isolation source: viral sequences binned using virsorter ...
ATAGAAATAAAGACCTTTGCAAAGTCAAGCGTTACTGAAGTAGCTAAGACAATAGAAGACCTACAATACAAGCACGAAGTTAAAAGGACTAACATAACAATAGATGAAGATGGTGTCGGAGGGGGTTGTGTCGACCTGCTCCCAAATTGCAGAGGGTTTTTAAATGGCAGCAAAGCGTTAAATGGAGAAAACTATCGTAATCTTAAAACACAATGTTATTATAAGCTAGCAGAAAAGATAAACAAAAACGAAATAGGAGTAACTACTAACGACATAATGATTAAGCAATACATCATAGAAGAGCTTGAACAGGTCAGAAGTAAAGACCACGACAAAGACACAAAGCTATCAATAATAAGTAAAGATGTAATAAAGTCTTTAATAGGTAGGTCGCCTGATTTTGCAGATAGTCTAGCTATGCGTATGTATCACGAAGTACAAAAGAACTACGGAAGGTACTTTGTTCAGTAAAGGACAAAAGAAAAGCCGTACCAAGCGATACGACTAATCCTCAAAACAAGTATTACGACTAAGCAAATATACACTAATTTTTCAATTTTAAACTAAATAAACAAATTTTCTATTATATAATATGAAAGCAAAGATTACCAAGAAGGGTAAGACAAAAGAGTATAACATAATCAATAGTTGGGAGGATGTTACACTTGAAAAATGGCAGCAGTTAGTATCAGGTAAAAGGAAGTCAAAGTCGAAGGAAGCACAAGAAACGATAGCACTACTTTCGGATATACCTAAGAAGCTAATAGAAGAAATGTCATTAAAAGATGTAGCAACGATATTTGAAAGAGTATCAAAGCTACAAGTAGAAGGTAAGTTAAAAAAGGTATTTAAAATAGACGAAGTTGAATATGGATTTTTACCTGACTTAGACGAAATAACTCTTGGTTCTTGGGCTGATATAGAGCAGTATATAAAAGACGGACTTGAAAAGAACTTACATAAAATAATGGCAGTTTTATTTAGACCAATAACAAGTAAGGAAGGCAAGATGTATTCTGTTCAGGAGTATAAAGACGGAAGGGAAAGAGCAGAAAAGTTTAGAAAGAAAATGAACGCTAAACAAGTACAACAAGCTTTAAGGTTTTTTTTTGTTTTCGTCAAAGAGTTTGTGAAGATTTTGCCGTCCTGTTTAATGGAGAAGATGAAGAAGATGCAGGAGGAAACAACTTTTCAAACAAGTGGGGTTGGTTCGGTGTAATGTATAGATTGACAGGTGGCGACTTTTCAAAACTTGAATTTATTACTGAACGACCTTTATTAGAATCTTTAACTTGGTTATGTTATGAACTAGACTTAAACGAATCACAAAAAGACAAAAGAAATGAGCATAGACGCAATTAGATTTAAGACCTATAACAATGTCATAGATACGATTAAGTGCGTAGGTGAAGGACACTTACAAATACAGGCAGTAACCACAGGCGACATTTGGGATATAGACCTAAATAAAAATACTTTATTTCCTTTGCTTCACATAAATATAATAAATGTAAATGCAGGCAAAGGGCAATTACAGCATAACTTTCAATTAGTAGTAGCTGACATAGTAGAACCAAACGAAGCAGAAAATGAACAGGAAGTATTAAGCGACACGCTTTCTATTATGTTAGATATAGTTTCAATATTCAGAAATGGCGAAACACTATATCACTACAACACAGCAAATGGTACTGAACAAGCGAGGTATTGGACAACAGAAGACTTTACTTTAGAACCTTTTACAGAACGATTTGATAATACTTTAGCAGGTTGGACTTTAAACTTACCAATCGTTATAGAGTGGGTGTACGATACCTGTAATATTCCAACTACAACAGATATATGTGTAAAATAAAAATAGGCAGATTTACAATAACATTAATACCACCAAAAATAATATATAAAATAAAATAAAATGGCAGATTTATCAGTAACATTAACAGAATCAGTAACAATAAACAATTCAGTAAGAGGTTCAACAAACACTTTAACAGTATCAGACATTATAGACACATTTGAAAGAGTAGTGTATTGCCCTGCTTTGCAAACAACTACTATAGCAACTTTTGCAGACAATGTTTATACTAGTGCAGGAGCTATTAAAGCTGATGGCGCAAAGTATATAAGGATAACTAATCTATCGAGTGAGTATGATATGGAGTTAGGAGTAGTAGGTGCAGCGACTTTATATCAAGTACATATTCCTGCAGGATATTCTCACATTATTTGCAGAACAGATGACGGTATGTTAGCAGAAGCAGATACTTCACCTTCATTCGGAACTATGGCAGATATAGCAAGTATTCAAGCCCGCCCAACAGCGGGAAGCAATGTAACAGTAGAAATATTTGTGGCTACCATAGATGCATAGTGGCGACATTAAGAAAAAATAATGTAGAAAAGTATTTAAGACACTTTGCGAAGTCAGTAATAGAAAGAGGGAAGAAAATCTTACAGGCAAAGAAGAAGAATGTATCAGGCAAACTTCTTGATAGTTTAAAGTATCGACTTGAAGCTACAAGCAAAGGTTATAACTTGGTCTTCAAGGGTGCTAAACACGCTATGTTTGTAGATAAAGGAGTTTCAGGAACAAAGAAAACAAGGACTTTTCATAACATATTCGGTAAAAGAGAACGAAGCCCTTTTAAATATACTAACAAACAACCCCCTGCAAGTGCTTTAGATAAATGGATAGTAAGAAAAGGAATAGCACCAAGAACAGAAACAGGGCAATTTATGAGTAGGAAGTCTTTACAGTTTTTAATAGCAAGAAGTATAAAGTCAAAAGGTATTGCAGCAACTTCTTTCTTTTCAAAACCAATGAGTATAGAACTTGCGAAATTTGACAACGGAATATTAGGGGCTTTTAAAACAGATTTAATAACACATTTTGAAACAATAGATTTATAGAATTATGGCAGTTACAATAATACAACACCCTTTATACAAAATGCTAGCGGCTGACGAAGAAATTATCTTTGTAGTAAGAGAACACGCAATAGTAACAACAAAGGTCAAAGTAAAATTTATAGCAGAAGTATTTGTTACAAAATTAGGTAATGCAACAAGTCTATTAACTGCTGATAAAGTAGCAACTTTAAAAGCAACACCAAACAACACAGGTGTAGGTATATTTGACTTCTCAAGGATTTTAGAAGCTTATGTAAGCCCTGAACATTTAGGCGGTGAAACAGTATTTTCGTCAGGCACACAATACTATACACAATACAACGGCTTTGACTATTCTGACACAAGACCACATTCAATACATCAAATAGACGAATTTTCTACTTCAAGAAATGGGGCAAGAAATTTTGCTATTTCATTTTCTATTGAGTATGCAGATGCAATAGACGAACCTTTAACAACAGAACAAGGTGCAACTTCAGACGGATATTACATACACAATGCCGTTAGACAAGAAGACGACAAATTCGGAGTAGAAGAACAAACAGGAAATTTCGGCTTTAATTATGACCATCACGACTTTGTATTAAGAAACGATACCGCAAAATTTTTAACTAACGCACCGACCATACAATATATAGGTACTGCTGATTTTCATACATTAGCATTTTTTCAAGAAAGTGGAAGTGTACTAGGTGCAGGTACTTTATACGGTAATGTAGTAGCGACATCATCAGCAATACATTCACCAAAATATATTAAATTTCTTTTTTGGAATGGTGGTTCTTCAGGAGCAGGAATAACTCTTTCAAATAATACTTCAAGTGGTGGTAACTATTGGAACGGTACAGAAGCACTTAATAAAATAGAATATGTAGGAGTGGGTACGGCTAACATAGTAGGAGCAGGAGGTTCTATACCTGCAAATTGGGATTATTATACAGTTATTGCGTATGATGACAATGTGGGCGACCCAAGACCAATCTCAGATACTTATTATTTCTACAATCAAGAAGTGTGTAAGGGCTTTGAAAAGTTTAGACTTACTTGGCTAAACAGGTTGGGGGTTTGGGATTACTTTAACTTCACAAAAAAGAATGTACGAAAAGTAAATTCAAAAAGAGAAACCTACCAACAAATAAAAGGAAGTTGGAATGAAGCAATATATAAAAAGCACGGATATAAAGGCGGCACTAAGACTTTTTCGACTAACTCTAAAGAAGTTGTTACTTTACAAACAGACTTCATAAGCGAAGAAGCTGCTCAATGGCTTGAAGAATTATTTACAAGTTCAGATGTTTTTGTATTACAAGAAAGAAGTACAGATGTAGGAGTAAGTACAGCAGGTTCGACTGTATATTTAGATATTATGAATAAATATGTGCAACCTTGTATCGTTACGACTTCAAGCTATACAAGAAAGACAACAGCAAATGACAAACTAAAACAATACACAATAGAGATTGAAATGTCGCATAACAAAAAAACACAAAGAGCATAGTGTCTGCACAATTAATTCTATATCCACAAATCTATAACGGAACATATACTTTTACAGGTAGTCCTACTATCCAATATGTAGCAGATGGTAACTTCAGTAATGGGCTTACTGCAACAACAGACACTACTAATAGTCAGCCATCACATTATGCAGTTACAAATAGTGTTGCAATTAGTGCTTGGAAGGGCTATCGTTCAACAGGTGGGGCTTTTGCTAGTTGTTCAACCCCTTCTATATCAGCTTCAGGTTTAACTTTAAGTTCTAATGCAGGTAGCGCATCAAGCACAGGTGTTTACCAACTAATCTCTAACCTTACAGTAGGGCAATGTTATGAAGTAAAGATAAATATAACTTCTGGAAATGCAAGTGGTGTATTAGGGGTTGGTAATGCCTTTGCGAATAGTTGGGTAGTTTCAAATGTTAATTATTATAATCTAGGAAGTACCTTTACAGGTCTTATTCCAAGTGCGACTACACTTACTTATACAAGAACTGCACACTATACAGAAGAAGTTTTATTATTAGATTATCGGGCAGATAATGGTACAAGTATAGTAATTGATAATATTTCTATTACTGAATGTCCTCCTGCTACTACACCCTTCGACTTTTCAGACGGGCAAGTCATTTGCGACTTATACGAAGAAGAATCAATACCTTTAAGTTTAAGTATAGATGACTTTAAAAATGTAGCTGAAAAAACACAATCGTATTCAAAGGACTTTCACTTACCAAACACAAAACGAAACAACAAAATATTCGGACATATCTTTGAAGTATCAAGGGCAACAGATGTTTTTAGCTTTAATCCTTATGTAAAGACTAGGGCAATTTTAAAAGAAGATAGCTATACTTTGTTTGAGGGCTTTTTACAACTTATAGACATAATAGATAAAAAAGGCGAAATAAGTTACAATGTAAATTTATTTTCTGAAGCGGTTACTTTAAAAGATGTATTAGAAAACAAATCTTTTGCAGATATAGACTTTACAGAACTTCAGCACGATTACACAATTACAAATGTTCAAAATAGTTGGGATGACAGCACAGGACTTGATTTAGACCAAAATCTTACAACAATTTCAGCAGCTTACGAAGCAGCTCTAGGTTTAGGAAATACAAATGTATTGAAGTACCCTTTTGTAAATTGGCGTGGCGATTGGAGCATAGACCCTTCAGGAAATATAGGGCTTATAGACTTAGAACAAGTCTTTCGTCCTTTTATTCAAATAAGATATTTAGTAAAAAGAATAATACACGAAGCAGGTTTTGAATTTGTATCTGACTTCTTTGAAACTGCTAATTTCAAAAAGTTATTTATGGACTTTAATTGGGGGCAGGGGGTAGGAAGTTCTGAAGTATTTGAAAGTTTTTTATCAAATAATGAAAACGAAACTATAATATATGCAAGTACAACAGCACTTTCTTCTGCTTCTGCAACACAAATAGAAATAGGCACTCCCTATTCTGAAAATCCAACAGGAATAGCAGGAGTGTATTTATCAGGAAATATACTAACTGCAACAAATGATAATACATCAGTAGCTTTAACTTATGACATAACATTAAGTAATATAGATACTTCTTCAAGAACTTTCGAAATAGAGTGGCAGTTTTATGACGATAGCTTAGGTACAACTACTTCAATAGACAATGCAAGTGGTTCAATAGATGAATTTGAAGTTAGTCTTTTTAACATTAACGCAACCATTGCTGATAATGTTTACAATTATTTAGGAAGTATTAATTTAACAATGGACACAGACGACACTTTAAAATGTGTATTTAAGTCAAATGTAACAAATAAAATATTTCAGGGTAACGATTCACTTGTAATTTTCACAGATTTAGGCACTTATTTCCCTAGACAAGTCGTTCTTTCAGAATTTTCTTATAGCTTAACTGCAATACAATCTGCTGCTTCAAGTCTTTTACACGCCATAAGAGGTGAAATTAATCAATGGGAGTTTCTTAAAGGTATTTTCACTATGTTTAACTTAGTCGTTTTAAAAGAAGAACACGCTTTAAGAATAGAACCTTATTCAGATATATTTTTAACTAATGCTAACACTACACAGCATAATTGGACAGACAAGGTAGATATTTCAGAAATAAAGTTAAAACCGTTGGAGTTAAAAAGAATGGTAAAATTCGCTTACGAAGATGACGGAGAAGACTACTCTTTAAATGTCTATAAAAAAGCAACAAGTGGCTATCTTTACGGAACGCTTAATTTTGACGGTTCAACTGCTATGCCTAATACACCTCAAGTATCTAATCTTGTAGGCGAAGAAGAAATAATAGCTACACCTTTTGCACCGACTTTATTAAGACCTGCTTCTGATTTGTTTGACGCTGAACTAACAATACCACAAATTTATTCAGGAAACGAAGACGGTACTGAATTTGAAGATTTTGAAAATAAACCTAGAATACTTTACAATCTAGGAGTAAAGACGCTTCCTTCAAAAACATATTTTGTACCTGCTCAAAATGGTGCTGCAGCTATAAATGCAGAAACGGAATTTTTACAATTTGCACATTTAACTGAAATACCTACAACCACCACGACAGTAGATTATAATTTCGGAGCTTGTCAGTTATTACCACCAATAGGTTCAGCACCTGTTGATAATCTTTTTCAAGTTTATTACTCACCTTACTATGACGAACTGTACCACCCTGACACAAGGGTAATGACATTGAAAGTAAATTTAAGCCCTGCTGATATTGAGAATTTTAAATTTTACGACACAGTTGTTATTAAGTCAAGAGAATATAGAGTAAATAAAATAGAATATAAACCTAACACTTTAGCAAAAGTAGAATTTATACTAATACCGTAAATGGAATATAAAAAAGGACATAAAATAAAACCGAAAGAAATCCTAACAAACGGGGTAGTCGTCTTTACTGACGGTACGAATGATGTAAGTCCGAATCAAGCAAGTTGTGAATCATACGGCTACAAATGGAATAGGAAAAGTAATCGTTGCACAGCTTTCGATTCAAATTTTAAAATAAATAAGTTATTCAAGAATACGACTAACACAAATATAGGTGCAGAAAATGTAACCGAAAGAGCAACTGAAAATACTTTTATTAATGGAAATAAAAACAGAACAAAAGGGAATAACAAAAACCTTTTAATAAGTGGCGAAAGCCACGAAGTAGGAAATGGCTTTAGTAACGCTTCTGTAATTGGTGGGAGTTATGGTAAAGTACAAAGACAAGCAGAAGTAGTTATAGGCGGTGGTATAGGAACTTCCGACCAACTTTTAGGAAATAGTCAAACATCTGTTGTACAACTTGGGGGGCTAACAACAAATAACACCGCAACTGACTTAACTATTTTAGGTGATGAAACTTCTTATATAGCAGTACAAAATAATTCTGTGTTAGGGTTTGAAGTTAAAGTTATTGGTATTTGTTATGGTGGTTCGTCAGGAACGGCAGGAGATTATAAATATATCGAAATAAAAGGTGCAGTTAAAGTAGAAGTTGGTTATGGCACTACCTTTTCGCAAACTTCAACTACAATAGCAAGTGTAGGAACGACAGGAACGGCAGTAATGGCAGATGTATCAGAACCTAATATAACAGTAGAAGTAACAGGAACGGCAAATGTAAACATAGAATGGTTTGCTAGTGTTCAATTAACAGAAAATAAATTATATAGTGTAACATTTTAAACTATGGCAGATACAGAATTAAACTTTAATGTAAAGACTAACATAGATGACGCTGCAAAAGACGCACAAAAGTTAGGCGACAATTTAGAAGACGCAGGAGATAAAGGTAAGAAGGGTTTTAAAGGAATAGGAACTGCAATTAAAGGCGTGGGTATGGCTTTAAAAGCAGCAGGGATTGGAATAGTTGTTGCTTTACTTGCTAAACTTATGGATGTCTTTAGACAAAACCAAAAAGTATTAGACTTCTTTAATGTAGCTATGGAAAGTTTGTCTATTGCCTTTAACGACTTATTCGGTTTTTTAGAAAATAATGTAGGCAAGGTTACAGGTTGGTTTAAAGACTTATTTGAAAACCCCCAACAAAAGATTAAAGACTTCGGTAAAGCTATTAAGGAAAATCTTATAGAACGCTTTGATAGTTTATTAGATACCTTCGGACATATGGGTAAGGCGTTAGGACACTTATTCAAAGGCGAATTTGCGGAAGCTTGGGATAGCGTAAAAGACGCAGGTAAAGAAAGCATAGACATATTAACAGGCGTAAATAATACAGTAGATAAAACTAAAGATGTAATAGTAAGCTATGCAAAAGAAGTAGTTAAAAGTGCAAAAGCAACTATCGAATTAAACAAAGCAGCAGAAATAGCAGCAGTACAAGTACAGGGATTGATAGAAGAATACGACAGACAAGCAGAGAAGCTTAGACAAGTAAGAGATGACGAAACAAAGACCTTTGCAGAAAGAATAGAAGCCAACACGAAGCTAGGCGAAGTCTTAAAAGAGCAAGGCGTAGAAATGCAGAAGTTAGTAGATATTCAAGTAGCAGCAGCACAAGTAGAATACAATAAGAATAGAAGTCAGGAAAACCTAATAGCCCTAACAGAAACATTAAACGAAAGAAAAGCAGTAGAAGCACAAATTACAGGTTTTCAATCTGAACAGCTTACAAATCAAGTAGCGTTAGAAAAAGAACTTGGCGAAGCAAAGCACGAAATACTTTTAGCAGGTCTTGAAGATATGGAATTAGAATTGGCAGAACTTGCAAGGTCTTATGAACTAAAATTAGAAATGGCTCGAAGGGCAGGTGAAGATACAGCCGCTATTACCGAACAATACGAAAGTCAAAAAGCTGATATAGTCAAAAGCTATCAAAAAGAAGTAGTTAAGCACGCCAAAATGTCAAGCGACCAACAGTTAGGTATAGCTTCACAAACGGCAGGTAATATGGTTCAAATACTTGGTGAAGAAACAGAAGCAGGTAAAGCTATGGCAATAGTACAAGCGACAATAGACACTTTTAAAGGGGCGCAATCAGCGTATGCGTCTATGGCAGGAATACCTGTTGTTGGTCCTGTTTTGGGAGCAGTAGCAGCAGCAGCAGCAGTTGCTATGGGTTTAAAGAATATACAAGCAATTAGAAGTGCGTCTTCAGGTGGTGGTGGTGGTGGAAGTGCAGGTGGTGGTGGTGGAGCAGCACCGACTGTACCAAGAACAACAGTTTCAAGTGGTGCGTTTAGTTTAGAAGGCGGACAAGAACCTGAAGCTGTAAAAGCGTTTGTAGTTTCAGACGATATGACGGATAGTCAAAGTCAGTTAGCAAACATTAGAAGAAGGGCTACAATATAAAACAAACAATAATTATTTCTATTATATAACACAAAAACTATATTATGTACAAAGAATACTTACAAAAATTAGAAAACCTTAAAGGTGAAAGAGTAGAATTAAAAGATATTAAAACTTTAGATACTTTAGAAGATAAATCTTATTCTTTAGTAAGAAACATAAATAGTGCTTATGATGATTATAGTTATTATATAACAGGTGAAGATGATATTGTTAGTGATATTAAAGAAGTTGAAAATGATGTTAAAGCTTGGCAAGGTGATTTAGATAGTGCGAATGTAAAAGTAAAGGAGTTAGAAGAAGAAAAGAAAAATCTAATAAGAGGTTTAAAAAGTTGGGAAGAAGAAGTAAAACTATCTAAAAATAATATTAAAGATTTAAACGCACAACTTAAAAAAAGAAATTCTGATTTAAAACAATTTAAAAAAGACAAAGATATTACTTTAAAAAAATATAAAAAATTAGAAAGTGAAGGTGATAAATTGGCTGCTAATTTCAAAAAGAATATAAAAGATTTTAAATCTTCAGCAAAAGCTTTAGGTGTTAAAGTAAGCACAAGTGATTATGAAAATGCCTTAAAAGATTTAGAAGGTGCAGGTGGAAGTATATAAATCTAAAATTATAATATGAAAAAGAAAACAAGAATAGTAGAATTAGTTATTTCAGACGATAGTCAAGAACTAACAATAGACGCTATCAGTTTAGTATCAAGCCCTGCAATTGAAGAAGACTTTGTATTTTTTGGAAAAGAAAAGAACAACTTAACTTTCGCAAAGATTGATGAAGAAAAAAGAATGTTAATCAGCCCTGCCCTTATCCCTCTAAAAAATATCTACCGTTATGACGCTGCAACCGATTCAGACTACTATGTATATTTCTCAAAAGAAACAGTAAGACAAGCGTCAGAACTTTATTTAAAACATAACAACCACCACAAAGCAACCTATGAACATTCAGATAGAGTTTCAGGAGTATTAACTATTGAAAGTTGGATAAAAGAAAGCGAACAAGATAAGTCTAAAATGTATGGCTTTGACCTTCCGATAGGCACTTGGTTTGTTAAGATGAAAATAGAGAATGACGAACTCTGGAGTAGAATAAAATCAGGCGAACTTAAAGGACTTTCAATAGAAGGGTATTTTATAGACCGTATGGAAACTATGAGTAAAAAAGAATTTTCAACAGAAGAAGTAAGAACTGCACTAAAAGAATTGTTAAGTGTTCAGAAGGTTGAGTTAGGATTAATTGATGATGCACTAAAATTTAGAAAAGGTGTAAAAATATTTGGTAAAAATATTGATATATCAGAAGAAGAATTAGAAAAGACATACAGGTCAGTAAGAGTAGATTTGGAAGAATTAGAAGGAGATTTAAATGCTTTAAAAAAAGGTATGAAAGCTATTGAAACTTCAGCAAAGGAATTAGGATTAAAAGCTAATAGTATTCCTGAATATAAAGACGCTATTGATGTAGTTAGCTATGGAGAAAAACAAATACAAAAAGGTAAAAAATTATTAAAATAATATGAAACCAACACAAGAACAAATACTAAATTCTTTAAGCAAGTTAATAAAATCAGAAGGTAAGGTTAAGGTTGAGTTGGGTTTAATGGACGATATAAAAAAAACTTTCAAAGAAGCAGAAAAATTAAGTGCAATAGCAGAAGGTAAAGGATTAAGCGAATTAAGAAAAGTAGTAGTTAAAGTAGATAACGACTTTCTGCAACTTTTAAGAAAATCGTCAGAAGGTTTAGATTTGATAGATAAAGCAGAAAAAGCACTAAAAGATTTAGGAGTAGATAAGCCAAAAGAAATACAAGGTTTTGAAAATGTTTTAAAAAGTTACGAAGCAAACGCTGAAAGGTGGATAAAAGAACTTGACGCAGGACAATATAGATAATCAAATAAATTAAAATGAAAGAACAATTATTAAAACTTCAAGAGGTCTTTACAAAAGCAAAAGGAGTAAGTATTGAATTGGGTTTAGTAGATGATTTAGATAAAATAAATTCAGAAGTATTTAAGAAAAGTACATCTTTGTATAATGAAATGCTAAAAGCAAGTAACACATTAAAATCAGTAAGTAAAGAATATAAGACGCTTGCTAAAAAGTGGAAAGAAGCAATAAATGTCGGAAGCAAATTAGAAAAAGCAGTAAAAGATTTAGGAATAGATATGCCAAGCGAAAGCAAAAAAACTATTACTTCTTTGAAAAACTTTTCTTCAGCAGTTGAACAAAATGCTAAAAATTCAGAAAAGGCAGCCACAATATCAACACCTAAAATCTAAAAATCAAATAGACTAATAACTTTTCTATTATATAATAAGTAAGAATGCCTAAAAAGAAAAAAAAGAAAAAAAAATATAAAATTATGGAATTAAAGAAACAAATCTTAAAAGCACTTGGACTTGATAAAGAAGTTAATCTTGAATACCAAGACAAACTAACTGACGGAACTATTATAGTTTCGGAAGCAGACGAACTTGCAGTATCAATTTCTATTTCTGTATTAACTGAAGACGGTACTACAATGCCTTTACCTGTTGGAGAATATGAAACAGAAGGTGGTGTAGGTTTTTCAGTAGAAGAAGAAGGAGTAGTTGCAGAGATTTACGAAAGTGAAACTGAAGAAGAAGAAGTTGAAGAAGAAGTAGAAGCGTCTGAAGAAACTGAAAGAGAGCCTAAAAAAATCAAAGAAACTAAAGAAGTTGAATTTGATAAAGTAGCTTTCATTGACGAAGTAAAATCTGTTGTAGATGAGTTAGTTGCTAAGACAGAAAAAGATATTGCAGAATTAAAATCTGAACTTAACGACTTGAAAGAAGCAAACGGAAATTTAGAAACTGAAAAAGAAGAATTAAAATCAGAAGTTGAAAAACTATCTAAAGAACCTGCTTCCGAACCTGTTAAGACTTCTAAATTCAATGAAGTAAAAAACGAAAAGTTATCTAAAGCAGAATATAGGGAACTTACACAACAAGAAAAATATTGGTACAATATAAAAAATAATTAATAAATAAAAATTAAAAAAAATGGCTTTAACAATTACATCAAGCAGCTATAACGGAACTCACGCAGGTGCGTATGTTTCAGCAGCATTAAAAACAGCAGATTCTTTAGATTATATGACGATAAGAGATTCAGTTAATCATAAAGAAGTAATCAACAAAGTAGCAGGTGCAGATTTAGTAAAAGACGCAACTTGTGCCTTTAACGAAAATTCAGCAACTCTCACCCTCACAGAATCGGTTTTATTCGTAGAACCTTTTCAGGTTAATATTGATATATGTAAAACTACAATGTTAGCAGATTGGTCTTATGCACAACAAGATGACTTTGTGGCTTATGCTATGAGTTACTTAACCGCTTCTATTGCAGACAGCATAGAGAATAGTATTTGGCAAGGGACAACAGGAACATCAGGTCAATTTGACGCATTAAGCACTTCAGGTATGTCTTCATCTTCAGCGTCAGGTGCTTATACAGCAGCTAATATTATTGCTAACTTACAAACTTTAGTAAGTGATATACCTGCGGCAGTTTATGGTGCTGATGACTTGTATATCTATATGAATAAAGCAACTTACAGATTATATATACAAGCAATTTCTGCTTTAAGTGCTTTTCCTTTTAATCACATGGGGCAGTACACACCTGAATTTGAAGGTATTAAAATTGCAGTTGCACCAGGAGTTGCAAATACTCACATGTGGGCAGGTACTAAATCTAATGTATTCTTTGGAACTTCAACAGCTTTAGATGATATGGATTTTAATCAAGTGAAAGTTTTGGATATGTCAGACCTTGACGGCTCAAATCAAATTAGGTGTGTCGCAAAATGGACGGGCGGATGTCAAGTAGGTGTTGCTTCTGACTTTACACATCAAGGATAATATTAACTCTTAAAACTAAATAATATGGCTTGTGATTTAATAAAAGGATATTCGTTAGAATGTCGAAGTGGTGTAGGTGGATTAGTTACTTTATGGTTCGCACAATATGACGAAGCCACACTTACTCTAGCAAGTGGTGAAGTTACTGACTTAGAAATGGGTTCGGCTCATCTTCACGGCTATACAATGCGTAGGGGGGTTGGTTCAATTACTGAAACTATAACAGGTTCAAGCGAAAACGGAACTGTTTTCTATACTCAATCAGCTACTTTAAAGTTTAGTAAATTGAGAAAAGAATACCAAAACGAACTAAAGCTTATATCACAGCAAAGATTAATTATTTTTGCTGAATTAAACGAACTTACTGATACAGGTGTAAGAACTGTAATGTGTCTTGGCGCACATAATGGATGCGAATTAACTTCAGGTACTAATACTTCAGGTACGGCTCTTGGAGATTTCAACGGTTATGAATGGACTTTTGAAGCACAAGAACCAATGCCTATGTACGAAGTTGCAGATATGACAGCAGTAGCATTCGACCAATCAGCATTCACTTATGCAGGTAAAGTAACAAGTTAAAAACTTCTCAAAGTTTTATACTTTGTTTTCATAAACATTAGGGGGTTCGCAAGAACCCCTTTTTGTTTTTTAGACAGATTACTAACAGAATACAAATATTTACAAAGATTTTCTATTATATAGTAAGAAAGAGAATATGCTACACATAACTTACGGTTCGTCAGGTACTTTTTATGTAACAACAGAAGAAAAGAGAATACATACTTCTGTTGCTTCAAGTCAGATTAGACTTTTATTCAAATTTACAAACGATATGGATAAAAGAGTAGTCTATGCGTATGGTAAAAACCAAGTACATTATGACGCTATAAGAATTTATCAAAGACACACAAAAGTAGCAATAGGACACAACACAACCGAAAATGTTTTTACAGGTGTAGTTAATTTTAAGCCCTTTGGATATTGGAAATATGAGATTTACGAAGTAAGCTGGTTAGATGAATCTGACCTTCCTGTTTTATCGGCTTCTACTGCACCTGCAACTGAAACAGCAGTTTTAAGTGTAGAAGATGAAAACGGAGTAGTGCAAGGATTAGTAGAAACAGGAAAACTTTATGTTTCAGAAACGGCAGGAAGCGAACAAATAACCTACACAGAACACACAGAAGCGTCAGGCACGAATTATATATGGACAAATTAAAAAAAGAAATAAAAAAATAAATTATGAGTTTAATAGACAACAACAACATTTTATTAAGAGAACAATTAGGGAAAGGTAGTGGTGTAGTTTTCACAACAGTAGCACAAACAAGCAAAGATTGGTATGCAGTACATTTTGTAACAACAAGCATAGTAAGTGCAATCACAATGACGCACCATACAGGCGAAAGTGCTTTACATACTACGATTCCTGCAGGAACGGTTATTTTCGGACATATTACCGCAATTACTATGACTTCAGGGGTTGCAATAGGATATAAAGAACACGACCAAAATACAAGTGCATAGTGTTAGCTTTATCTAATAAATTAGGTATTGGTAAAGCTTCATATTCGTCAAAACAGGTTACTTTTCATAACGAATATTCTCTATCGTTTGACGGAACGGACGACTATGTCCAATTAACACTCCCATCTTCTAATGTAAGTCATACCATAGCAGCTTGGGTAAATTGCACAGACGCAACAGGAAATAGAGCTATCTTTGACGGAAGGGATGGCAATAATGACGGTATATTTATTTACGCACCAACAAACGACAAAATTAATTACAAAATAAGTAGCGGGGCTGTATTAGTACAGGGCGGAACAAAGACAACGGGCAGTTGGCAGCATATCGTCTGTACTTATGACGGTTCAACACAAAATATATATATCAATGGAAGTTTAAGCAGTAGTCAATCTGTATCTGCAGGAGTATCGACCACAACAGCAGCACGAATAGGCGGTAAAGCGTTTGCTTCAGGTTCTTTTTGGTCAGGTTTAATTGACGAGGTTGCCTTATGGGGTGATGACTTATCTTCTGAAGAAGTAACAGCCGTATATAATAGCGGAACAGGTTTTAATTTAACTAATGACTTTGGAAATTATGTAAGTAGTGCAGACTTAAGAGGATATTGGAGATTTAATGAAGGACAAGGCACGCATACAATAGATGAAAGTACGACAGGTGGTAATGATGGATTAATAGTAGGTGCTACTTGGAGTACAACCACATACTAAAAAATGTTTGAAAATAGAAAATATGTAATAATAGATAGTAGCGAAGTAGATAACATTAACTTTGACGAAGTATTAGAATATTCAAAAGAAACTTTACGCTACAATTTAGACGGTACAAAGACTTTCGTAAAGTGGGATGGCGAAACCCCTGCTTATTTTGCTTCTGCAACTACTTATACAAATGCAGAAATGCTTGAAATATTAAATAATTCAGATTGGAATGAAGGAGAATAAATTAGAAATAAGTGTAGTAGAATTAGCTGCTCAAACTTCACCTGTTGTAAAAGAAGCATACGGTAAAGATTGGATTGAATACGGTACAGAAGAATATCGGAATCTCTACCCACAGTTTATTATTGACCTTTACTACAACAGTAGCACAAATGCTGCCATTATTAATCAGACAGCCGCTATGATTGCAGGAAGTGGCTTACAAATAGAAGACGAAACAAATCTTGAAGCTTTAGTACGGCTTAAAAAGTTTATGGCTTCTGCAAATTCTCACGAAACACTACAAGAGGTTATAGACAAGATAGCTTTTGACCTTAAACTTCAAGGGGCTTATGCTCTTAACGTCATTTGGTCAAAGGACAGAACAGAAATATCAGAAATACATCATATCGGAGTTGAGAAAATTAGGGCAGGAGTACCAAACGAAATGGGGGTAGTAGATACTTACTATGTTTCGGCTGATTGGGGAAACCCAAGACAAAAAAATAACCGACCACAAGCTGTACCTGCCTTTAACTTAAAAGACAGAACTTCACCAAGTCAGATACTTTATTCAAGTCTTTACAGCCCTTCAATGCAAATCTATGGTACGCCAGATTATAGTGGTTGTACTAATTGGTGCTTAACCGACCAATATGTAAGTGAGTTTCATCTATCTAATATAAAGAACGGCTTTGCAGGGAGTTTCTTTATTTCTATGAATAATGGAGTACCGACAAGAGAAGAAAGAATACAAGTAGAAAAACAAATAGCCGATAAATTTTCGGGAGCGACAAATGCGGGCAAATTTATTTTATGTTTTTCAGACAGTAAAGACCGTGAACCTACTATAACACCAATAAGCGTATCTAATGCAGACAAGCAGTATTTAGCTTTACAAGAACTTCTTGTTCAAAACATCTTGACAGGACACCGAGTTACAAGCCCTATGCTTATGGGTATTAAAAACGACACAGGACTTGGCAGTAACGCTGATGAATTAAATAGTGCTTTTGAAGTCTATCTAAATTCAGTCATTAAACCTTTTCAAGCGAATATCTTAAAGACTTTAGCTAAAATCTTTGAGGTTAATCAAATGAACCTGCCTGTAAGCATTAAGCAGTTTACTCCTATTACTACGAAGTTTGATAACGACACTTTAAAAGATGTTTTAACACAAGACGAATTAAGAGGTGAATTAGGACTTGAACCTTTAGAAAATGACGAAGAAACTGCTAATGAAGAATTTAGTGAAGAAAAAACCGAGTTAGATAACTTCATAGAACAGTACGGAGAAGACGAACCTGAAGACTATGACTTAATAGATGAAGAAATAGTAGAGTTTGAAGAAGAAGATTTTGACTTTGAAGAAGAACTAAACGAAAAGCATAAAGTAAGGTTTGCTTCAACAGGTAGGGCAATACCTGACGCAAGGTCTAAGCAAGATGGAATAGATAAAGAATACAATCTTTACAAAGTAAGATACGAATATATAGAAGACGGATTTTTAACAAGGAAGTCAGGAAAATCAAGACAATTTTGTAAGAAAATGATGTCAGCCAAAAAGATTTATAGGAAAGAGGATATTTTAAGAATGAATAAAATGAAAGTAAATGCAGGTTGGGGTAAGGGCGGTGCTAATACTTACAATATCTTCTATTTTAAAGGTGGCGGCAACTGCCATCATTATTGGTTGAGAAAAATCTACTTCTTTCAATTAGGAATAGCAACAGGTAACAAACTAAAAGACGCTACTTCAATAGTAGGTATAACAAAAGCAAGAAATAAAGGGTTTTATCCTAAAGCAAATGACGCTAGAGTTTCAAAACCACCTAAGAGAATGGCTAATAAAGGGTTTATAAAATAGAGTTATGGCGTATGTACTTTTCATATCAGAAAATAAGATAAAAGATTCTACGGCTATTGGTGGTAATGTCGATATGGAACATATTTTACCATTTATAAAAGTTGCACAGAAGAAAATAATTGAGAGTAAATTAGGCACAGATTTGTTTGAAGCACTACAAACAAAGATTACAGCAGGCACTTTAACAGGTGCTTATCAAACTTTAGTAGATGACTACATACAAGATGCTTTAGTACATTGGGCTTTTTATGAGTGCCTTCCGTTTTTAAGGTTTAAAGTATCTAACGGAAATATCTATTCCAAGACTTCAGAAACAGGAACAGCTTTAAGTACAGACGAAGCACAACACTTACGAGAAGAAATAAGAAATACTGCCGAATTTTATACTCAAAGACTAATAGACTACATAGTAAATAACACATCAAGTTTTCCTGAATATTCTACTTCAAGCGGTGCTGATATTTCGCCAGACAAAGACGCTTATTATAGTGGAATAAATTTAGAGATAAACCAAGAAGACAGACGAGGTATAACATTAGACGATTTTTTAACTCCTGACTTACTTTGAGAAAATACTATAAAGTAAAACCAAAAAACGAAGTCGCTTTAAGAAACTACTTAAAAGTAGATAAAAAAATAAAGAATGATGAAAGACACAGTACAAATAGTAACAGCAAATGTAAGTGCAATCGGAATATCACTTGCAAATGTAAATGAATTACTAACTCTTATTTCTTTAAGTTTAGCTATCTGCTACACGGTTTGGAAATACACAAAGGATAAGTAATGGCTAAAGTCAAACACTATATTTATCGTGAAGTTAAACATAAAAAGCGTAAAGGCGTTCATTCTAAAAATGCTTCAAAAGGGCAAACAAAATTCAAAAAAAAATATATTGGACAGGGCAAATCTTGACAGGTTCAGGAATATAACTTTAAAACATTTTCAATTAAGTGAATTTAATTGTAATTGTGGCGAGTGTTCTCATAAAGGCGAAGATATGGATATTGACTTTATGATTAAATTAGATAGAGCAAGAGAATTAGCAGGAATACCTTTTAAAATTACTTCAGGGGCAAGATGTTTAGAACACAACAAATCAATAGGAGGTGTATCTAAGTCAAGTCATTGTAATATACCCTGCAACGCTTCTGATATTTCAGCAACAGATAGCAGACAAAGATTTAAGATTGTAGAAAATTTAATAAAAGCAGGTTTTACACGCATAGGAATTGGGAAAAATTTCGTACATTGTGATACAGATAAATTAAAAAGCCAACGTGTTTGTTGGCACTATTATTAATCAAAAACTATATATTATGTTAAAAGAATTTTTAATTTCAAAGATGATTTCTTCAAAGAAATTTTGGTACGCAGTAGCAGGTTGTCTAACGACAATACTATCTGACAATTTAGGATTAGACGCAACACAAACGCAGAACATTCTTTATTCTGTAATTGCTCTTATTTTAGGTACAGGTATGCAAGATTTTGGAAAGTCGAAATAACAGATACAGACTAAAACCAAACGAAATACAAGTTGTAAAAGATTTGCGAAAACCTACAACAAGAAGGTTAGTTTTGGGAGATTTACATTTACCCTATACGCACCCTGATTATTTAGATTTTTGCATTTCTATTTACAACAAGTATAACTGTAATGCAGTAAGCTGCACAGGTGATATTATAGACAGCCATTTCGCTAGTTTCCATACTACATCTACTGAAACTCACGGTGCAAAATATGAGTTAGATATGGCTATCGAACTTATGAAGGATTGGAATACTGCCTTTGAACACGTTAGCGTAACGCTTGGCAACCACGATTTGATAATAGCTAGGAAAAGTGAAGAAGCAGGAATAGATAAGCGGTGGGTTCGTAAATTAAACGAAGTACTTAAATGTCCTAATTGGACTTTTGAAGAACAGTTTGTATTTGATAATGTCTTATATACTCACGGCACAGGTTGTAGTGGTAAGGGTATTATGCGTAGGGTTCAGAATTGGGGAATGTCTATGGTTCAAGGGCATATCCATACACAAGCGTTCATAGATTATACGGCTTCACTTAAAGATTTGAAATATGGCTGCCAAGTGCCTACGGGAATTGACTATAAAAGTTTCGCCTATTCATACGCCAAGTTTCATACAGCAAAAACTATTTTAGGTTGTGCGGTCATTTTAGATAATGGTCGCTTACCTATTATAGAAACAATGGACTTATAGCAGACCTTCGTTTTTAGCACCCCCCCTGCGTCCATACAGACACTTTCTCTCACTTTAAGTACTATACCCTTCAAAGCACTTACAAACGCTTATATGACACTATATTATTAACATACTAATTGTTAATAACTTTGTTGAATTATTTGTTAGAAACCAAAATAAGTATTATCTTTGCCTATGAAATTCAAACACGAAGTTTGGATATTACTAAAAACAAAATTATGAAAACAATTAACAAAGAATTTTTTGAAGGTTTAAATCCAAAAAACCTTATCGAACTACAAGCCGAAGTTAAAGACTTAGACAAACAATCAAAAGAAACTTCTGCTAAAATTGACTTAAAAGAAAGTTATGCAGGGATTGAAACTTTTGACGCTGATTTGGTTATTAAGGACTTAAACAAATTAGCTACTTTTCACGAAAACCTTTCAGTAAAGCACTATAAGTATTCAGAGCAAAACTTAAACGATTCTGCTGATTGGTGGGCTGAAAATGCAGACGGACACTATCAAGCTTCAAAAGAGGTTAGAGATACAATGTCTTATATTATAAGAACTCAAAAGCAAAGGAACAATGGAGTTTAAAGACATAGTTAAAATAGAAGGTCTTCCTTCAGCTAGAGTTGAACAGACTACACCTAAAGCTATCTGTCTTAGATTTGAGGGTAATTATCCAACTGAATGGTTGCCTAAAAGTCAATTAGAGATTATTTCTGAAAAAACTATTGTTCAGTCAGGAAAGAACGACCAAGTTGAGTATATTTGTAAACTACCTAACTTCATTAAAGATAAGATTTATATATAAAAGGGTAAGCCGAAAACCTTATAGAGTAGGCAAACATTAAAAATTGAATTATGAAAAAAAGTAAAGTAACACAAGTAACCGCTAACGGAACTTGGGAAGGGAAGTTTGGAATGATGTATAAGTTTGAAGTATCTTTTGAAAATGGCGATACAGGAGAATACAGCAGTAAGTCGCAAGACCAAACAAAATTCGTAGAAGGTCAAGAATCTGAATACGAATACACAGACGGTAAATTTCCTAAAGTGAAACCTGTATGGACAAAGCCAAGTAGTAATGGTTCTTTTAATTATAAAAAAGATGACAATGTGCAGAATCTTATTGTTCGTCAGAGTTCTTTAAAAGCAGCAGTCGATTATTGTAGGGGTAGTAATTGCAGCCCTGAAGAAGTTTGCGAAAATGCACAACTATTTGCAGATTGGGTAATGGAAAAGAAAATGGAAGTAATTAATGAAACTAACGAAGGAATAAAAGAAAGCAACAATGACTTACCGTTCTAAAATAACCGACAAAGAAAAGTTTGAACATATCTGCAACCTTACTACTTCAGTAGTTGGGTTGCGGAAGGGTTCTTTAAGCTTTAAGACACGAAAACTTGATATTCAACTACCAAGATTGGTCGCTTCAAATATTGCACGACTTGAAGGAATACATCAAAGAGCTATTGCAGATGTTCTGAAAAGGGATAGGTCTTTAATATATTACTATGAAAGTAAACATTCCGCAAACTACACTTCTTGGAAGGAATATAGAAAAATGTTTAACTTAGTGTATAAAGCTTTTGACGATATTGAAGAAACCAAACCTGCTTTTATGGACAGTAGGGGAATGAAAAGACACTTGTTAGAGTTTGTAGAAGAATCAGAACCTTATCAAGTTGAAATACTTATAACTTCAGGGGTGGTAGGTTGTAAAATAAGAACTTCTTATATAAAGTTTTCTTATGTCTTAAAAAATCTTAAATTTGCTTTGGCGAATTATAATCATTCAATAGACATAAATTTATTGTGAAGCACTTATTAAGCAGTACAGCATTTCTTGTAGTAAATAAAAAGTTAGCCAAAGAAATAGGGCTTCACGAAACAGTCCTATTGGCTGACTTAATTTCTAAAGAACAATACTTTATAGAAAACAATCAAATACAAGACGGTTGGTTCTTTAATACTGCAAAGAATATTCAAGAAGACACAAGTCTTACTGCACATCAGCAAAGAAAAGCAATTAAGAAGTTAAAGGCGTTAGGAATAGTAGAAACTAAATTAGTTGGTATTCCTGCAAAACTACACTTTAAGATTATTGAAAACAAGTTGTTAAGTTACTTCACAACAAGTTATTCAAAAACTGCACAACAAGAAGTTAAAAAAACGCAAACTATTAATAAGAATAAAGAAATAACAATAAACAATAATAATATACCTATACATATAAGAGCAATTGAATTTGGTAATGAGGTTCATAAAAACATAGAGTATTCTAAAGATATGTTAGGTGAATTTGTTAGTTATTGGTCGGAAGAAACAAGAAGTAGAAGTAACCCTAAATTAAAATTTGAGTTGCAAAAAACATTTTCTATATCTTTGCGACTTAAAAGGTGGGAAAAAAATGCAAAGAAATTTAACAAGGGACACTCTAAAATAGACAATCAAATTAGCGAATACATTAAAGGAAAAGAATTATTAAAGTAGAAGATATATACGATTTAATAGCTAAAACTTCAATAGAGTTGGGCTATAATACTGACGGTAAGACAATGGCTGCTCTTGCTAAAATATTCTTTCAGGACTTACAAATAGACAAACGAATCAGGCGAATGACTTTAGAGCAGGTGCAAATGGCTTTTCGTCTTGGGGTTCGTTATAGTAAAGAGCAGCAGTTTCTAAACATAACTACTTTTTATCGGTGGTGCTTTCAGCATAAAGAAAGAATCAACGAAGCAATACATCAAGTAGAAACCTTAAACCAAAACCCTAACGAAATAGAATACTATCCTAAAAACTTATTAAAATGAAATACTTAATACTTATTTATTTTATAGGTGTAGCAATTTTAATCTTAGAAGTGTATTTTACCGAACCTGTTGATGACGATTTTGAAAACTAATGGAATATTGTAGTAATTTTGAATACGACCTTAAACTAGGTCAGATAAAAGAAAAGGCGTTAGCTGATGTTTTTAACAATAAAACTATTGAAGTTAAAACAGATTTACAGGCAAAAGAAACAGGAAGGGTATATATTGAATATGAAAGCAGGGGAAAACCAAGTGGAATATCTAAAAGCAAAGCAGATTATTATTGTTTTGTAATTTCTGAAAAATCTTTTATTATAATTGAAACAGCTAAACTTAAAAATAAGTGTAGGAAATATCTTAATACACATTTAGATAAAAAAGGTGGCGACAATAATACATCAAAAGGAATCCTATTACCATTAATGGATTTGATTTGGTGAAAACAATAAGCAAATTAAAAAAAGAGTTAGACAAATGGTTCAGCTTATATATTAGATTAAGGTTCGCAACAAAAGAAGGTGCTTGTCAATGCTTCACTTGTGGTAAGGTTGATTATTATTTGCGTATGCAAAATTCTCATTTTCAAAGCAGGCGACACCACTCTACAAGATGGAATCAAAAAAATTGTCAAGTCGGTTGTGTAAAGTGTAATGTTTTTAATTATGGGGAGCAATATAAGTTCGGTATAGCACTAGACAATAAATATGGCGAAGGAACTGCAAAAGAATTAGAGTATCTTGCGAAACAAATTACAAAGATTAGTCGTTCTGACTATGAAGAAAAAATAACTTATTACAAAGACCTTGTTAAAAAGCTAAAAAAAGAAAAAGGTATTGAATAAAATTTTTCTTAAATTTGGCGAATGTTAAGACCGATAGGAATAAACAAAGAACACGAAGTTATTTTAGACACCTATCTATTGACAGTTTGCGAAAGTATGAAAGAACTATCTACTGAAAGCCGTTACAATAATTTTTTAGATGTAGTTAATGTAATAGTAAAGTATCATAATAAATATTCTACTGAAAAGTTAGGTGCTTATTCTGACTTTATGTCTATAATACCTACAAATCTTACAAGTTGTTTTAGTGGCTATATAGCAGGAGTTGAAAATACTAAAAACCGTTCTATGTGTAGGGCTTATAAAACACTACTAACAGAATTAAGTCATAACATAATATCTGACTTGGAAAAATTAAGACTTGAAAAAGATTGATAAGATATATAAACTAATTGCTGACAACAGAAATAGATTTGTTGCGGTTGCTTCAAGATATACAGAAGATAAAAATGTAATAGACGAGGTTGTTCAGGAACAGATGTTATACTTTATGCAAATGAATAAAGAAACCTTAATAGACATATACGACAAAGACGGACTTGAAGGGATAGTCAAGTATGGTGCAGTTGCTATTCATAGAGCAGTTACAAGTCCAAGAAGTACATACTTTTATAAATACCGAAAATACTATACAAAGATTGACGCAAGCTACAATAACATCTTTAACAGTAAAGACATTACACAAATACCGAATGTAATTGACGAAAGTATCTACAAAAAATTAGCTATTGAAAAGATTGAAAAGGAATTAAGTAATATGTATTGGTACGACAAGAAAGTATTTGAAGTTTATTACAACGACAGACACACTCTTGACAGCTTGGCAAAGAAGACAGGAATCAGCAGAAATTCTTTATTCACTACATTAAAGAAAGTCAGAACAAAACTAAAAGAAATACTTGATGACGAAATATTTTGTGAAGAATGAAATACGAAAAGAACGACTTGACTTATGTAAGTCTTGTGAACATTACTTTAAGCCAACAGGAACTTGTAAAAAGTGTGGCTGCTTTATGAGAATTAAAACGACTTTAGCTTATACAGAATGTCCTATCGGACTTTGGCAAAAGACAGAAGAAATAGAGCAGCCAAAAGAAATACCTAGTCATTTAATAAAAGAAGTCATAAAGATTATGCCAGATATTAAAAAAGGACAAGCGAAAGACCACGAAACAAAAGCAAGATTTATAGAACTATACAACACGATATACGGAACGAACTATAAAACAACTTCAAACTGTTCTAGCTGCTTAAATTCAGTATGGAATGGTATAACAGCAATCTATAATAAAAACAAATGAAATATACAACTATTAAATGGCTTTTAAGAAATCACATTAAAAACAATGTAAAAGCGTTATGGACTTGGGAAGATAATAACTTTACCTGTATATACGAAAACTACTCACAACAAGATAGAATCTATACAGCCGAACAATTACTAGAAAAAATAGAAGATGAAATACAAGTGCAAAAAGTGTAAAGAAGAAAAGGAAATACTTAAAGGAACAATAGGAATATTTGACGATAGGGTAATATGCAAACAGGCGTTTTGTTGTGGTGAATATATGAAAAGTATAGAAGAAGAATTTAACGGTTTTCCTACAATACACCGAAACGAATATACCCACGAAGACAGAATAATACAACACAAGGCGAAACAAAAGGCAGCAAGACTTAAAAGGGATGGCTACGATAAGAATGAACAAAAAGATTAAAATAATAAACGGAGATAGCATAAAGGAATTAAAAAACTTTCCTGATAATTACTTTCATTCGGTAGTAACAGACGCACCTTATGGACTTTCTTTTATGGGCAAGAAGTGGGATTATGATGTACCAAGTGTAGAACTTTGGCAAGAAGTTTTAAGAGTATTAAAAGAGGGTGGCTATCTTTTAAGTTTTGCAGGAACAAGAACACAACACCGAATGGCAGTAAATATAGAAGATGCAGGTTTTGAAATAAGGGATATGATTGCTTGGGTGTATGGTTCAGGTTTTCCTAAAAGTCATAACATAGGAAAAGCAATAGATAAAAATAATGGTAAATACAAAATAGATTTGACTGACTTTGGAAATTACATAAAAGAAAAGAGAGAAGTAAAAAGATATAGTAGAAAACAATTAGATGATATTATGGAAACTTGCACAGCGGTTAGTTGGTGGGAAGGCAGAAAAACAGGAGTGCAATTACCAAGCAAGAAAATATATAAAAAATTAAAAAAGGTTTTAGATTTAGATAATAAATTTGATGATTTAATTGATTGGGCAGAAGCAGAAAGAGAAGTAATAGGAAAACATAAAGCTCCTGCAAAAAGTATTTATACACAAACAGAACAAGAACTTTCAAAAGATGTAAATATAACTATTCCTAAAACAGAACAAGCCAATCAATGGGAAGGGTGGGGTACTGCTTTAAAACCTGCATTAGAACCTATTACAATGGCGAGAAAACCTTTTAAAACAACTGTGGCAGAAAATGTATTAAAGAATGGAGTAGGTGGAATTAATATAGATGAGTGTAGGGTGAATTTGAACGGCATTCCTAAAGATAAAGGAAATCCAAATAGAATTGGAAGCAAAAATGGCAGCACTAATTTTGATACTTCAAAAGAATATGACTACAATCAAGGCAGATTTCCTGCTAACTTTATACACGACGGAAGTGATGAAGTAACAGATTTGTTTCCAAAAAATGCAGGGGGCGGAAACCATAAATACCATAAAAAACCTACTGCAAATGGTATGTTTAATTTAAAAGGGCAAAACAATCAAAATGGCGAAATAGGTTACAAAGATAGTGGTTCAGCTTCAAGATTTTTCTATTGTGCAAAAGCAAGTAAGCAAGATAGGAATGAGGGGTTAGAAGATTTTGAGGAGAAAAAAGCAGGGAGTTATGAATTTAGACAAGATGGTAGTTTAGATGGAAAAGAAACAAAAGCAAATAAGAACAATCATCCAACAGTAAAACCTACTGACTTAATGAGATATTTGGTACGACTTGTAACGCCTAAAGACGGAATAGTATTAGATTGCTTTATGGGTAGTGGTTCAACAGGCAAAGCGTGCGCTTTAGAGGGGTTTGAATTTATAGGTATAGACTTAGACAAAGACTATTGCGAAATAGCAAAGGCAAGAATAGATAAAGCAATAGAAGATAAAAGAATTATGGATAGTCAAACTAAATTATTTTGATACGAAGCGAAAGACAGAATAAATACTATTGGAAATGTATAGTCAAGCCACTATCAGACTACACAGGTTATCATAAGTTTGAAATGCACTCCTGTTTGAAGGACTTGTTTATTATAAAGACTACAAAAGAATTAGACAAACAAGAGTTTCAGCAGTTTTGTGAAGAAGTAAGGGCTTGGGCTTCAACAGACTTAGGAGTACATTTACAAGCACCAAATGAATTTAAGTAATTTCTATTATATACTATGGAAGCACAAAAACGCACACAAGAAGCAAAAAAGAAACTGATAGCAGCACTTGAAAAGTCTTTAGGTATTGTTACTGAAGCTTGCGAGAAAGCAGAGTTAAGCAGAAGACAGCATTATGTCTGGTACAAAGAAGACGAAGATTATCGAAAGTCAGTAGATAGTATAGAAGGTAAGTACATAGACTTTGCCGAAACACATCTTAAAGAACAAATAGAAAAAGGTTCAACTCCTGCAACAATCTTTTACTTAAAGACAAGAGGACGCAAAAGAGGTTATAACGATACATTAGATATTACTTCAGATAACGAACCTATTATTATTGAATTTAATATAGATGCGAGTAAGACCGAAACTAACGAATAAACAAGAAATTGCTTTCGCCTATCTTAAAGACAAAGAAACTACTGAAATACTTTTCGGTGGTGGTGCAGGCGGTGGAAAATCTTGGTTCTTATGTGCTGCTTTAATATCACATTGTTTAAAGTATAAAGGAATAAGATGTTTACTTGGTAGGGCAGAATTAACATCTTTGAAAAAGACAACGCTAAATACTTTCTTTGAAGTTTGTCAGCAATGGAATTTAACAACACCTAAACATTATAAATACAATGCTCAAACAAATAT
>VTLG01003561.1_pt1 | contig 27882 bp, 39 predicted proteins | sample 4694571 | NCBI WGS metagenome assembly VTLG01 (sample SAMN12604809, study PRJNA352737) | marine metagenome | biome: ENVO:00000447; feature: ENVO:00000209|ENVO:00000569|ENVO:01000036; material: ENVO:00002151; isolation source: viral sequences binned using virsorter ...
TGACTAGGCTTAAAGCCTTCACCACCTTTTGTGCTTTTTTCGTGTCTAGCAAAAAAACTACTCATTCTTTTTATAGTATCTAAGCTAAGGTTTTTTCCGTTTGCTATGTCCCTTGCTCTTGCAACACCTACTTCTGTGCCACCCCTTCCGTATTCTTTTCTCCATTCTAAGCCTTTCTTTGCTTCTTCAATCATTCCTTGCGTTGGCTTTGTGTCAATATCTTTTAAGTCCTTAAAATCGTGTCTTGTTTTGAACTCTTGATGGCTCGTGCTTATCTTTTTTTTTTTTAATTTTTTTAATATGTTTTTAAGGTTTTCAACCATAGGTTTCTCATCTCCTGAATCTGCAAAAAATCTTTGTGCTACTTCTGGTGGCAACTGTAAGAACTGTATTAAGAATACTATAGCTTGATCTTTAGTTAGAATACCTTCTTGAACTTTAGCCACAATATCAATAGCACTACTAATTTGAGCGCCATTATAACTAGCTTCAACGTCTTGTACTACTTCTACATCTTCTGTTTCTTCTATTGGCATTTCTTCATTTATTGGTTGTACTGTTTCTATTGTTTCTTCTTCTTTGATTTCTTCAACATCTATGCCTTCTTTTTCTTCGTCAACCACTTTTTCAGCGTCAATGAATTCTGCTGGTTTTACAGTCTTAAAATATATATCTAGACTATCTATACCATTTATTCTAAATACTCTCTCTAAACCCTCTAAAAGCGTGTGCTGGAATGGTTTTATAACACTAGACAATAATAGTTCAAAACTGTCTTTGATTTCTTCTGCATTGTTACCAAAGCCACTCTCAGCTTTAACACCAAATAATAATGGACTTACAATTCTATGTGCTGTTAGCACTTTTCTATTTACTTCACTAGACAAAAATTGGTATTTGTCATCATTGTCACCTGTGTTTAATGGCACTACTTCTGGAGCTGTTTCCTTTCCGTCATTAAAAGTGATGATTAGTTTGCCACTATTTCCCGATCCACTAAATTTTGCATTTAATTTGCGTTCTACTTCCATTCTTTCCTCGTCAGATGGAATTCCATTCGCAAAGTTAACCATGCAGCTAGGCATAAAATTATTGTCTATGTTGGCAAGATGTAGTTCAGCGATACTCATATCCAGCTGTATGTAGTCAGTCCCACCAACATAGTCAGGAATACCATAGTAAAATGATTGTGGATTGTATTCTTTAATTTGTAATAGTTGTGAAGTATCTGTTCTATTATCAGGATCAAAAGCCTTTATTACGTGTGGCTTGTATTTACGTTCATTAGACCAATCATAAGAATAGTAAAACTCATTCACTTTGCCAAAGCTATCTACTTTTCCACTTCTTATGTATTGTGCTGGTACGTGCTTTATTTCAGCTATTGCTGTCTTTGTTTTATTGTATATAGTGTTAATATAACACGTTCCAAATAGCTTTAAATCAAACGCTAAGTTTTTAAGGGTGTTTCTGTCGCCTTTATTCATTAACTTAGCAAACTGCAAATACTGTTCTTTTTCACCCCCTTCTAATATGTCTTTATCAACTACATCTAAACCTTGATATGTTCCTTGTTGGTCACCTGCTATCATTGAAGCAACTCCCTTTATTATAGCTGAATTTATACCTGAGCCAGTAAATAGCTCAATAAGGTACTGTGGATATAAATTGTCTAACCCAAAAGATATGTAGTTTTTGCCATCTTTTTCTATGATATGAGGGATATTGTAGTGTGACATATTCACTACTGACATATTGTATTTTGATTTCTTTTTAGTCATCTTATGGAAGTGGATTAGTTATAAATATAGGAGAATTTGTTTTAAACGCAACCTCTTTAAATTCTACATTGTCATTATTAACAGCTTTAATATACATCATTGTTTCATATATTACTGTGCTAACTAAATTAACATCTACATTATCATTAGAAACATTTTCATATATAGTAACATTATATAAGCCAAATGGCTGTGTTGGTGTTCCAACATAAACCAAACCTGCACTCGCATTTCCTGTTCCTGTATTAGTTATAGAAAATGTTATCTTACCATATCTAGAAGGGTTTGTTGTAATATCCCATGTAGTTGGAATAAAAAAACTGAATGTACTTGTCATTTGACTTTGTATAGCAATAAGAGGCTTATAAGTATTGTTTAGCATCTCATCACGTAACATCAAATACACAGTATTAAGTGTTTGAGCTTGGTCTTTATCAGCTATCGCTTGTATCACTCTTTTTAGTTTTTTTAGTTTCTTTTACTGTTTCAAAATACTTGTCACCAAACCTATCTTGAACAGACTTTAACTGACCTTGATTCATTTCTCCAAGCGTTAAATTTCTGCTACCAATATAGCGTTCTAAGTATTCTTTTTTAACTGTTATCATAGTTCTACTTTTTTATAAATATAATTAATTCTTTTTTGTTTACTAAATAAAAAAAGGGACATATAGCCCCTTCTTTTAAAACAGAATAGAAAAACAATTTTTTATGCTGGATATGTACCTGCTGTTTGAGTTATATTCTCATTAGGATCTAAAGCATCAAACGGATAGTTTGAAGAGCCTGGCCCTGCTGTTCTATTAAGCATATATGTTTTAGGTTCTCGACCTGTTAAAGTAATAGTAAAGCCAGTTAGGTCAGCCTTAGCTGTTCCTGTTTGCATAGCTCCTGCTGTTAAAGTCATTCCAAATAATGTGCCACAAAGAAAAGTGTTGTCGTTATTATCTAACACAAAAGCCTGTACTCGACCACCCCCCAAAATATCTATCATTTGTAAGTCTTGTGCTGCTATTTTTTGTAGTGTCAACTCAATTACTTGCTCATTGAAGTATGTCCCATTTGCATCGTCACTATTTATGTTATTTGTAAAGCTAGAAGTTTCCGTTCTTACGTCAAATTTGAAAGTTGCAACATCAGGAGTAGAAGTAATGTCGTCAATAACACTTGTAAACGTACCATCAAAAACTAACTTAGAAATTAAATCCTCATCATAAGGAAGTAAGAAAACAGATTTAATGCCGCCAACTACATCTTTGCATCCAATTTTTCTTCCAGCATTAATGTCACAAGCAAAATTATATAATTTATTAGCCATTTATTTTATTATTAAAAGTTAAATAAAAGGGGGTTTTTTACAACCCCCATTTAAAAGTATTAAGCGTAGTACACCATGTCAGAACCGAATGCGTAGTTAACACCTGCGTTAAATCGCATTATGATTCTTACGTTGTCTGAGCCATCTAGTTCAGCCATATCAAGAAGTCTAACTTCTGATGTAGAACCATCAGTTCCAAAGAACATATTTGATGTTCTTCCTGCAACCATTCTGTCTGTTGATAAGCCTGGTGCATGACAAACTTGAATACCATTGAAAGATAATGGAAAGTCTGTACCCATGTTATATCTATTTATGTAACCTAGTGTAGCTTGTGATTGGATATAGTATTGTAAAGCTGTTGTTGGTATCCAAATCTTTAAGTCATCTTTTCCATATACCGCTGCTGGTATAGCTGCAACAACTTTATCAAGTTCAGCAACAATGTTATCTGCATCTAAAGCTGTACCTGCTACATCGACAACATCACCATCAGCTGCTAATAATCCTTGAAAGCCTGCAAATTCACCATCAGTTGCTCCGTTTCCGTTCCAAATAGACTGCTGAATTTCTTGAGATACTCTTTCAGCTGTTTGACCTAGTATGTAGTCAGCAAACTCAACTGGCAATGTACCATTTAATCCTGCTGTCATATTAGCTCCTTCCCAAGATTGTAGGAAGTCAGCTTTACAAATTTGAGTATTTACGTCTAATTTTTTAGGCTCTAATACTCTTTCAGCGTAAGTAACAGTTCCACTGTCAACAAAGTTACAATCACTATCAGCCATCAAATTACCAGCTGTACCTGCAACTGTAATTTTTCTTAAATTAGCTTTGTAAGTAACATTGTTTAATACTGTTATCTCATTGTTAGCAATAGTTGGGTTTGAAAGTAAAGCTGCTGATATATAGCCACTAGCTGCTTCACCTGCATAATTAGACGTTACAGATTCTGCAAGGTCATATTTTTTTGAAATATCTTTTTTCATCTTAATATAATTAGTTTTTGTTTATATAATAAGCAACTCTTTCTTTAACTGAAAGCTTTGACAAATTTACTGGTTCTGTGTTTGTTTTAGGTGAAACACTTACACCTTTACTTGCTGGTTGTTCGCTAAGTTCTACTATTTTTGCTTTTAGTGACTCAATTTCTGTTGTTAACTCACCAATAATCTCAGCTGACATTTCTGTCTTGTTTAAGTCTTCTGTGTCTTCAGCTGCCTTTTCACCGAATACTGCTTTTTCTAATTCAGCAACTCGGTCTTTCATTTCTTCAAATGTCTTTGCCCAGTCAGTTTCTTCTGCTTCTGAATGTTCTGCCATTTCTTCTTTTTCTTCTGACAATTCTTCTTCTACAACTTCTTCTTCAACTACTACTTCTTCTTCTTCGCCAAAACCTGCTACTGTGCTGTCTGCATCAATTCTTATTTTTGAGCCGTCTTCCATAGTGTAGATGCCTTCGCTTAAACTCTCAACTGCACCTTCGTCATTAATAACGTAAACCTCAGCACCAATTTCAAATTGTTCTGAGTCAGTTGCAATTACTCTCGCATCATCTAGGATAGCTTCTGCGTACATATTTATCTTATATGTTTTTTTCTTTGTAAACTTTAATAGTTCTTTAATTTTTTTTAATGAGTCCATTTGAATCTTTTTTTATATATATTAATTATTACTTATTGTTCCTTTTCAAATTTAAAAACTATCGATTAACAGTTTTATTCTTTATTGCAGCACAGACCTTAGCAGCAGTTTCTTCATTTCCATATTCTCGCATTTGGTCACGCATACATTGATCCCATGAATACTTAGCCATATCCTTAGTTCTGTATTGTGCTGACTTATACTTAATTTTCTTTTTACGTTTCTTTAACAATTCTGCGTGTGTCTTGCAACCCATGTAGAATGTTTCGCCATCTATTTCGTGTGCATGGCTACCAGAACAGTCAAAGAATAGCTCACCATATAACTCTGCTTTTTCTATATCTCTATAAACAGGAGTACCATCTAATGTCTTATCTGGCTTTAATTCTGCGTTTAATAATATGTCTTTTATGCCTTCTAATAGCTCTTTTTCTTGACACTCAGTACATTCTTCTGCTAGGTCTAAAATGTCTTGTTTCTGCATCTCTACTACCTTATCAACGAAATAGCCTTCTATTGAATAACCTCTCAACTTATTTTCTTTGACTTCTTGCCAAACTTCGTCGTTGTATATTTTCATTTTTACAAACCAACTACCAACAGGAACGTCTTGAAAACCATACAAATTAGACTTGTCGTTCTTGTCTTCTTTTATCCATGTTTCTATAACGCTTACACCATCAACATCTTTTGCGTGTTCTACTGTTGCATTGTTATTTTTAAGACCATTCATAAATAGCTCTTGTGCTTTTTCAATAGTTTCTTTAGAAAAGAATACTAGATAGTCTTCATTTTTCTCTTGATCATATCTTGGTATTTGTTTGTCAGGAATAAGAGCAACTCCGATAAGCGTTCTTTTTTCTTCATCTATTTTTGCTAGTGATACAAACTTGTCTTTTGACATAGCTACCCAACCTCTCTCAATAGCTGGATTAGATACTAAGCTAATAGCCTGTATTCCGAATATGTCCTCTGTTTCGTCTATGATTAATTCTACAATTTTTGGTTTCTTCATTTTATGTATTTTTTATAAATATATAAACTACTTATTTGTTTATAATGTTGTCTGTAAGTCTAGTTCTTGTTGTAGTGCTTGACTCTCACTAATATCTGTTTCTACCACATACGCTTGGACAGGCTGTGTTCCAGTATCTGAAAGCTGTTCAGTAAGTTGTGAAGGTATTAAAGATTCACCACCAATACCTGTAGGGCTTGGAGGGGCAGCACCACCACTAGCTGAAGGCACATCACCACCACCACCACTTCCACTTACAGGATCAGTTTTCATTATGTCCTTAACAGCTTTAAATCCTGTTGCACCTGCTGTTGCTGCTGCTATCAGATTGAATGGAGGAGGACTACTAGCTAAGGCAAGTGTAATTCCTTGATAAGTGTTCATTAAGGCTTGTGCTATTGCTATGCCTTTACCAACTTTTGAATTCTCACCCAAAGCTCCTGTAAGTGCTGACAAGGAATTATTGACAATTCCCATCTTAGCCTGTTGTGTAAGTTTTTCGTCTTTAACTTCATCTTTGTTGTATTTTTTGTTTATGTCTTGAACTTGTTGTCCATATAGTTCTGTAATAGTTGTAGTATCTTGACCATATTTATTAGCTAGTGCAATTAGCTTTTCATATTTCTGTTGTGCTTGGAATAGTTCTTCTTCTTGTTGTGTTGTGTTAGCCTGTCTTAATAATTCTAAATCAGTTGCTATTTGTTGGTCGGCTTTTGCTTTGTCTTGTTCAGCTTTTACTCTAGCTCTTTCATCAATAGCTTCTCCCTCTTTTTTAATGGCATTGACTTTGTTATTAAGCTCTATTTGTTTTGTAAAAGACTCTTGTTTTATATTAGCAAGAGCTATTTCTAATTGAGTTAATTTTTCTTGGTCAGCTTCTAAATTTTCAGAAGTTGCCATTTGTTCTCTTTGAATAGCAACTGCTTCTTGAGCATTTTTAATTCTAATATCTAATACGCTTTGCTCTACGTTAAAAGCCTTTTGAGCAGCGGCTAATCTTACATCTTCAGCTTTTGATTGATCTTCAGCAACTAACTTTAACTGTTCAACTTCAGCACGTCTTTTAGCTGTTTCTAAATTAACATCTCTTTCTGCTTTTCTTAAATCTATAGACCTTTGCGTCAATTCCCCCATCAGCTTAACGTCTTCTTTTATCTCATCACCAACACCCTTAAAGCTGTTTTTCATTTGGTCTACACCTTCTTTCAAACCACCTTTTTTGAATATCTTTAAAAGTCCTTCACCAAAATTAGATACCCTATCTTTAACAACTTGAAACCCAGCTCCTAGCTTAGCCATAGCTATCTCCAATTGTTCAGCACCTCTTTGTGTAGATGTGAAATAAGTTGCTAGAGAACCTATTGCTACAACAAACGCACCTATACCAGTTGAAATAAGTCCCATTTTTATAGACGTAAACATTAACTTAGCTGTCTGAGCTGTTGACGTAAAAGCCTTGCCCACTGATCCTAAACTAGTGCCTAGTATATTAACCTCACCCCATGCGTCCATAACGCTTGTTTGCATCTCCTTAGCATCTTTAGTGGTATTTTTTGCAGCCTTGCCTAAGTCTTGTACAGCCTTAGTTCCCTTGTCTGCTCCTTTTACATTTATATTTACTGTAACTTCTTCTGCCATAATATCCGTTTTATTTCTTTAAACATTCTTTTTATACTTGTATGTTTTTCATTCATTCCATATACGAAATTCAAATCTTTGTGTCCATATATGTCAATCGTATTAACAATCTTTAATTCTGTAACCATCATTTCTGTTGATAGCTTTATGTGTTTTTGTATTAGTTCCATATTAATCTACGTGCATCTTGGAATAAAATTCCGTTACTATTTTGATATATTGCAAAGTTTTCGTCAAAAGGTGTAATTAAATTTGATATTCTATTTATAGATAGGTCTATCATCACTTGCCAAGTTCTTATTGTATCTGTTTGAGTGTCATTTAAACCTATTTGCATTACCCCATGACTTTCAGTTAATGTCAAACTACAGGTCTTTGCTTTTCCACTTTCTAACAATTCTGATTCCAACTTTCCGTTTGCTGTTCCTAATTGTGTTATATTTCCACCACTATTTACAAATGCTGTTAAATAAACTAAAGCCTCAGTTGAACCAACAGGATATGTTGTATTAGAACCACCCACAACAGTAGAGATACAGTAGATGCGAACAGCCATATTTGTATTGTAAGGTATTCTAATTTGTTCATTTGCACTATTACCTTGTGGATAAGCATAACCCCTAACGCTACCCCTAGTATATCCATTCATTATTATTCTATGCGTTTCACCTGATACTGCTGGAGTATTAAATTGATTATTAGCATACTTAATAACTATATCATCTGCATTAGGAGTTAAAATAGGTTGTGCAAACTTAGATGTATTAGAGCCTGTTATCAATCCTCTTTTTCCAAATAAACCACTGAATATAGTTTTTGTAGTTCCTTTTTGTAGTATATTTTTTACTCCAAATCTACTTAATACACCAATAGGAAAACTACCTGTATCAGCTAAACAAAGATATAAGTCCTCACCAGCTACAAGTTGATACATTGTTAAAGGAGTTCCACCTTGACAAGTACAACAAGATTCATTAGCTAAGATATTTAAAGGCAAACTTGTAGGGTTACATGATGGATCATCTTCAGGACACCAATAATAAAACGCGTCCATATAAGTATTACTCCCTGCTGAATCTGTACCTACTACATAGTTACAATCAACACAAGGTATAGAAGTATCTAATACTTTTAATAATGTTACTTTTGTTGTTACTCTTGCTCCTACTTGATAGTTAGATATTTTTAAAATTCTCCAATATGTGTCTTTGATAAAGATTTCGTCATTGAATTTAAAGGTAGCTATATCTACTTCATCTAAATTAAGATAACATTCCATCATTCTAGCATTTGGATTGTAAATGCCATTTAAATATGTTCTCCAATACTTGCCGTAAAGAGAATTGTCAAACCATGTTCCCTCAGCTTCACCATAATTAAAAACAGTTAATTGTCCTACTAAAGGTGGTTTAGCACTAAAATACAAAGAGCTAGTAGCTGGAGTCAATGTATATGTGTCATCTGTTCCCCCTATATCAAAAGGTGTACATATAGGAAAAGTATTAAAAGAAAAAGTATCTATTTCAGCATCAGCAGCATCTTGATTGTGCATATAATAAGTAACCACTGTTGTATCATCTGATAAAGAACTAGCTGTCGTACCTCTATAAAAGAATAATTTAGGCTTTGTTGGTTTACATGGGTTTTCATATCCACCTACAACTTCTTCGTAGGTATACTCATAATGAACAGGCATATTTACTATCTGTGATGGCAACTGGTCATCTACATTTTGATGAATTCGACCATTTATGTATGGTGCAAAAAATGGGTTGTTTGTAAATGTTCCTTGTGCAAACTCGTTGTTTGTTGTTAGTTCATCATATTTACCATATACATCTAATTCAGGCACACTCTCGGCTATCCTTTTATTTGCCAAATCTATATCAGGTAAGTCAGTTAATAAAACATTTTGCTTTTGTAGTGATGTGGTGTCTTTAATTATAATCTCTTTAGACAAGTCCAATTTATCTGTCCACATCTTTAAGTCACCAGAAGCTAGAAAGTCGCTGTAAGGCTCTATAAGTAAGTTATTAGGGTTTTCAGGATCAGGTATAATTACTAAGTTAAAACGCTGTATTATGTCTATTAAAAAGTCTTTTTGAGTATGTGATGGATCGATACAAGAAGGAATATCAATACCACCTTGACCTGCTCCATATACTGATGATGAAAAAGGAAGCCACTCAGAAACCATACTATTATAATAACCACTACTACAAGGAATCATTCCTGATACTGGACCATAAGTATAATTTATATTAGGAGCTAAAGAAGTAATTTTTACATTTTCTATTGTCATCATAATTCTTGCACTTTGACCAACACCTAGTTGAAGAAGGGAAATGTTGTGTTCAAGTAACTGTGTAGTAAAGCTCAGTGTATATATGTTAAAATTAATTTCTGTGTTCGGAATATCTTCTCCTTCTACATTATTAACAGTATCCCATTCTCTAAGCCAAATTTTAAGAAATATTATTCCATTGCCTACACAAGAATTAATGCCACTTAAAGAAAGTGCGTGTCTTAATTCTACACTAATCATTGAAGGGAATAGTCTAGTGATATAGTGATATTCAGTATTCCACATATCATAAGGATCATTTAAACAAGTTAATCCACCATCTACTTCTGCTTCCCAATGTCTCGTTAAACTAGCAGGACTTATACAAGTATTTATTCCCCCCAGAACAGGAATTGGGTTTCCATTTAAATCAAGCATATCTGTTTTGTCTATACTTCCCCATTCTATACTACTAGCTGCCCTCATTTCTCCACCTTCAAAACTTGTTGAGTTAAACAAAGGGAGTTGTTGATCTCCTAAGTAACCACCTAAAGTCATATAAAGTTTGCCAAAATATGAACCAGACAAAAAAGTTGATGTATAACTAAAACCAGCATTTTCTATAATTCTATTTAATACTTCTTTTATTTGTATTGAAGGTCTAAGCTGTGTAATAGGAACTTGGAAGTATTGTGCATTAGCAAAGGTGTCTGGGAAAGCAAGAACGTCTGATGCTGACATATCTAAAAATAGTCCTGTACCTTGTTGAAAGAAAAATTCAGGTTTTGTAACCCTAATATCATACATTATCTTTTGAACATCAACTGAAGTATCTCTTAACGAATCTCCATCAACATTTAAAAATCCATCTGTTGAGCCGTCCCAACTAGCCTTGATATTAGTGTCTGTAAAATCGTGATTATATTCTTGTGTGTAGTCAAATCCATTAGGCAATAAAAAAGCCTCTTTTAAGAGCTTACTACCCACATTTGTAAATAAGTCTGCTGTATTAGATAAGAGAACCACTTCGTACAATCCAGCCTTTTTATATACTGATTTAAGTTGTATATACCCCTCAAATTGTAAAGTTGTGCCAACAAAAAGAGCAGCACTAAATTTAGTTCTAGTATCAAAAACTAATGTATCTGCATTTACATTATACCAATTTTGAAAGAACTCATTGTTATTGTCTGTAAATGGAAGTTTGAATGTCTGGCTATAACTAGCTTTACGTGTTTGTGGTTCTTTAATGTCACTAAATTGGAAATTTAAAGCAACTAATGGATCACCCTGTAAATCTAATTCGTACCCTGTTTCTACTGTTGTAGATGTGTCAGCATTTCTATAAGCTACTAGTCTTACTCTTTTACTCATTATTGTATAGTATTTAATTGACTTGCGTACTCTATCTCAAATGTGTATTTGATTTCTATTCTGTTTTTTGCTGTTGTTTTACGTTCAAAAGATTTGTTAGTTATTACAACAGGCTGTGATGCACCTTCGAATGTTGTTGTTATTAATCCATTGTCAATAATCATAACGCTAGGAGATGAAAAAAGAGGCTCTAGCAATTGTGCTTGTTGCTGTGACATATATTGACTTTCTACAGTTGCCTTTAACGAAGTATTGGTTTTTAAAACGTCTTTACCTCTACTCCAAGTATTAAAAGTATAAACATCACCCTCATTTAATTCTTCTGAGCCTATCATACTTGAATAGTGGCTTCTTTCAGTGCTTAATGTTTCTGTAAAACCACCTCTAAAATTATAATAGTCCCATGCTCCTAGTTGATTTATCCAGCCTAGCCTTATTACTGGCTGTTTTTGACAGTTTACTATATATGTGTTGTTATTGATGTCTGTGTGTTCTGATAGTGAATTATCTTTTACAAAAAAGTATTTAAATGACTTAGGACCTGTGCCATCTGAACTATTTACTAATTGTATAGTATAATAAGCCCAGTCAGTTATATTTTGAGGCTCTCCATCAAAATTTGCTAAAGCAACATTGTCTTTGAAACAAGCTCCATTATAGTGTGTTAAGTTTTTCGTTCCTACTCCTGCAAATATCATATATGCATCATCACTAGCTGCTGAAGCTGGAAGTGTGCCACCTTGTGTAGTATCATTTTTTATAGTGTAAGTAGAACCTGTTTGTGACCCTGTTTTATCAAAGTATTTTAATGCTATGTATTGACCATCAGAACCCCAGCCACTTTTATTTAAAAAGCCTATTGTATGAAAACAATACCGATCTGATACGTAATTTATTAAACCAGAAATCATTGCACCAGTTTGTCTAACTTTCTCTCTTATTTCTTGTTCGTTATGCAAATTGCTTAGAACTAAACTTATTGCTGGATTATCTATAAAATACTTGTTAAGTGGGTTTATGTCTTCATTAACAACTTGAAATAGTCTAAATGTAGCTGGACTAAAATACATTGTCATTTGTGTTGTGTCACTTGTTTGTTCTTCTGGTGCTGCTGTTGCTGATGTAGCTCTTTCCCATGTAGCTACTACTACAATAGTTTTTATAGTACCATTATTTTTAGAGAATAGCTTAGATGTAACATTTTGACCTATTTTATGAACTTCAAAAGTAGGTGAATTAGAATCTCTTTGAGTAAATTTAAGTTGTGTATTAACAATATCTTTTATATCAAAAATTGCAATTTGATTTGTTGTACTAGAATTATTGTTTGTTCTTTGCTTTAATGTCATTAGCTGATTTGATGTTGAAACACTATCTTTGTATACTTTAAGTATATATTTTACTTTAAAATAAGATGATAAGTCGTCGTCTATTCTAACAGTCACAGGTGCTATTGGCCAATAGTTAGAGGGTAAACACTCCTCAAAAGTATTAGTTCCTGTATAAGTTCCAGTCTGTGTTGGTATTTGCATTATTCTTATTGTAGCCATATTATACGAAGTATTCTTGTTTTATTAAATTTTCTTTTAAATCTTTTGCGTATGCTTTTTCTAAATCCATGTACATTACTCCTAAATTTTGTCCTAGTGGTTTAGTAAAGAATCCCGTGCCTGTAAGTCCTTGTCTGTGTATAGAAATAGCCATAGCAAACTTAATAGAGTTCCTAGATATAAACCTACCCTTAGCATCTCTAGTTCCTTTTATGCCTTTTTGAATAACCCATTTGTCTAACACTTTGGGGGGTATCATTGACTTTGATTTCTTGAAAGCTGGTTGCTTATTAAATCCAAACATTAAATTTGCAAACTTGCTATTCAAAACTTTCTTCATTTTTAAAGGCTGTGCATTAGGACCTTTTGGCTTTATGCCTGTACCCTTAACACCAGTATCTACAAAAGCACCATACTTAGGTATAGTAAATTTAACCACAGGAGTTGCTTCAAAGCTACCTATTACTTGTGACTTAATTTTTCTGGATAAGTTCTTAGAGTCCTTTAAACCTCGTTTAGCGTCCTGAACTTGCTTTAGTCCAAACCTTTGTAGTACTTGTATGCTGTTCTCGTATGCCATTATGTGTTAGGGTTTATAGGAACAGCACAAAGGTTATTCTCATTATTGCATACTATTTGGAATGTTGCACCCCAACCAGTTAGCATATTAGCAAATCTGCTAGTGAATGGTTCACACGTTATAGGCAATACAAGGTCTGTACGTTGATCTACATAGCTGCCTGTTTCCTGTGCCTGTCTATATTCTGCAATTACGTCTTTTAGTATCAATAGCATTTCAGTATAAGCATCGTCTAAATCTGCAAAGTCTTCTTGAATTATTGTAGCTACTATAACGTCAAAGCTATACGTTAGTGTTTGAGCATCTACAACAGCTGGATTAGGCGTAACATATAGCAAAGGAAAGTTAGTAACGTCTAGCTTTTCTAAATCTACATCATTTAAACTACCTGAATTGAAGGACTGTATTTGATAGTGATTGGTAGCTATTGTACTAAACGTATCAATCATTTGACGATACGTCATATTGTTTGGTGTAGGATTGCTATTATTTGCCATTTTCTCTTTCTAATATAAACCTATCTTGTTTGTATGATAGGAATGTTAAACTTTGATATATTTTTAAATTAGTTACATCGTCCATCTTTAGTATGTCACCATTTGCTAAATCATACAAAATCGCATACCACCCCCACTTTTCCTTGTATCTATCCTCTGTTCTTACTATTCGTTGGTTGGGTTGACCCTCGTTTTGTACTACCTCAGTCTTTCCAAATAATTGGCTGAACCTATCAAAAGTATCTCGCCTAAATGAAAAAAAAAATTAAGGACACCCAGCACATAACCCATTGGAAAATCCAACATCAGCTCTTGTTTTTCAGGGTTAGGGTCATAGTCCTCTACCTTATAACGTCCCCACCTATTTACTTTTTCTGTTTGCTTTCTATACAAAACACCTGTTATTTTATGCAGGTTTGCTGTCACGTCTTCACAATAGCTCTCTAAGTCAACAAACTCGCCTGTTGTCATTTCTGACATATTAGGAATAACAGAATAGTCATGCCCTTTAAACTTAACGTGTTTAGTCATTTTAATACCTGTGGGGTCTTCATTAGTCATCTTTTTTAAGATATTTCCTATCTTTTCAACGTCACCATAAGCAAAGTTTTTTAAGTCTTTTTTGCTTACACCACAGAATAATGACACCATGTCCATTATCTTTTGTTTTTCTTTTTTCTTGCTATCAAGTATCTTAATAAGTTCTTGATATTGCTTTACTGTTATGTCATTCCAATTATTCGGAACAGTTAATTTTATCTGCTTCATTTTTTATAAATATAAATTTTAATAATTTGTTTAACTAATATAATACTTGCCAGAATAAGACACCATCAGCTTATTTAAACACACATATCTTACAGCATCTATTGTGTGATTAAAAGCATCTATTGGCTTGTTGGTTATTTGATTGTTCTTGTCCTTAATCCACTTATAATTCCTAAATTCTTTTATTGTGTTGACACTTCTTTTTGTTATGTTAATCTTATGCCTTTTCATTACATCAATACCAATGCGTACAGAATCGTGTCCCTTTTTCGCCCCCTTTATATTTAGAACACTCATTCTAAAGATTTCTTCAATACTCTTAGGCTCACTGGAGTCTGCAAAACATTCAGACCTTCTGTCTATATTTAGCTCTTTTATTCTATTTCCAATGTCTTGATTTGTTAAGCCTCGTTCATATATTAGTTCATCAATATATAAATCTAGGTCATGTCTATAAACTCTTACAAGACTTGTAGGGTCAGCACTATATCCAAAGTCTAAACCTAGTGCCACTTCTTTTGCATTGTCTGGTATTTCGTCTATTATGTTAAATGACGTGAAAATGGTTTCAGTCGCTACCCCTCGCTGACCTTCACCAAAGACACGCCATAAGTTCTCGTCTACTTCTTTTAGACGTTCTATTTCTTTTATTGTTGCAGGTTCTAAAAATGGATTGTCCTTATATGTAGAAACAAAGAAGTCCACGTCCTGCCTATCTGAATCTATGATTTGCGAATACAACCAATGGAATTCCTCACTAGGATTAAAGTCAATTATTATCTTGTACGTTGTTCTTAATGATAGCTGTATGAATGTGTCCATACTAAACTCATTACATTCATTCATAAATAATACAGCTCTTTTACGTCCTCTAACCTTCTGCTCAGAATCACAGCTTATAAATTCAAAATAGTTGCCATACAATATGTAAAGGTGATTTGATTTGTTATGGTTACGTTCATCATACAATCCCTCTTTGTTTAATATATCAAAAAAGTCACGCATTGATGTAGCCTTTAAGCTAGGCAAGGTTTGACGTGCTATTGTAATGTATAACCCTTTACCCTTATTCTTATACGCAAACTCAATTAAAGCTATTAGAACGCTGTATGTCTTGCCACTCCTTGTACCCCCTTGCAATACACATATTCGCTTATTAGAGCTTTTTAAATCATAATATGGTTTAGCTTGTTTCGTCATCTTCATTAATCCAAGATGGGGGTTTTGCTGAAACATTTACATTCTGGTCTGGCAATCCTTCTATTCTGTCTAGTATTTCTTTTATTGCTTTTAACTTTTCGTTATTGTTACTATCCTTATGGAACGCTATTTGTATTAACATCTTTGCTATTGGTGAGCCAAAGTCACCCACCCCACCCATATTAGTATCTTGTACTGATAATAATTCCTTTAATACAGTAGCTACATTTCTACTACCTTTAGGTCTTCCACGTTTTTCTGGTTGATTTTCAGAGCTAAATCTTGTTGCTTTGTTTGGAAATTTATTCATTGTTTCCGTTATTATTCCGTTATTTTATTTGCCTTTTGTCCTGTAAACTGTTCCCATCTTTCTATTATAACATCACAGTATTTAGTGTCTAATTCCATTCCATAACATATTCTATTAGTTTTCTCACAAGCTATTAATGTTGAACCACTACCTAAAAATGGTTCTATTACTTTTTTCTTGCTACTTGTTTTAATTATTCGTTCCATCATTTCAACAGGTTTTGGTGTAGCGTGGTTGTGTCTTTCTTTTCCTGATACTCTTTCATAATTCCAAACATCAGTCATATTATCGTGTGTATTGTTAAAATATGCTCTTGTATCGTAAAACGCTTTTTTTAATTCTTCATATTCTTTTTTAAATCCTTCATTGTTTTTTGTTTTTGAATACTCTCTTAAGGCATTGTAGTTTTTTTCTGTTGGAAAAGTCCACTGCGACCTACTCCACCAATGGTTAACAGTTCTGCCGTCTTTATATCCTAATGCCGTTGCTATTGTTTTGTCGCTTTCATTTAGTTTTTTTATTTCTTTTTCTAAATAAGTTCTGATTGGTTCCCACTTTTCAAAATAATTATCTTGATTATTATTAAATCCTTGTTCGCCTATCATAAAAAACAAACACCTTTCTGATACTGTTGGATACATTCTGTGTTGTTCGCTTGACATACCCATTCCGTGTCCTTTATTCCAAACTATCTCATTTCTATATGTTAGCCTTTCTGAATCTTTTAATAGTGAATACCACAAACGCCACAAATCTTCTGCATTTCCCCAAATATAACAAGAACCATTATCATCTAAATAAGGTCTAAATGTTTTAAACCATTCTAATTGAAAAGTGTCTAATTTCTCATTGTATAGGTTATCATTTAAAACGCCATCTTTTTCTTTACCCATTCCATAGGGCGGGTCTGCGTGTAATAATTCTGCCTTTTCACCATTCATTAACTTTTCAACATCACTTTCTTTTGTGCTATCTCCACACATCAATCTGTGTTTTCCTAGTTGCCAAACATCACCAATTTTAACTCTGCTTTCTTTTACTTCAGGTATATGGTCGTCCTCAGTATTGCCTTCTATGATTTTATCAATGTTAATATCTAAATCAATATGCTTAAACCCCCAGTCTGTAAGTTCCTCTATGTCAAATTCATTAGCTAGAATATCCATATCAAACTCTCCTGTGTTCTTATTTAGCCTTATATTAAGCTCTCTTTCTTGTTCTTTGTCAAGGTCTAGTATTATACAGCCTATTTCTTTATAGCCTAGTTCCTTGCATATTTTGTAGCGTTGATGACCACCAACTATTGTATAGGAGTTTTTATTTACTATTAAGGGATCAACTATTCCAAATTTAGTAATTGATTCTTTTAAATCTTTATATTGCTTTGTACTTATCTGTCTTGGATTGTACGTTGCTGGTTCTAGTTCTTCAATTTTTACCTTTTCTAATTCCATTTAATCTTTTATTTAATTGTATTAATCCATGTATTTGTAAACATACTAGCTCCAAGTGTTTTATTCTGACATACATATTGAAACTGCTTTCGTTGCATTTAATATGACAGTCACGACACAAAGCCACCAAGTTCTCTACATAGTTATTAGTAATCTTATTGCCTGTTCTACGTTCAAGGTGATGTATGTCAACAGCTCTAGCTCCACAGTCCATCTCACACTCAATGTAAGAGCTTTCATCATAACCAAAAAAGTCAAAATATACTTTCGTATGCTTTTGCACGTTTATCTATTTTATGTAAGTTATCACTAGGTGAAGTTAATATAAAATCACCATTACAAAAGTGGCATTTGCCTTTTTCCATTAGTGTTACTCTTACGCAACTACAACAAAATCTAAATGTCTGGCTCATAGGTCACAGCTTTTTTCGTATACTTTTCTTAAATTATCTAACGTTCTTTTAACACATGGACTACAATTACTAAACTTAGCATCTGTGTTAAATACAGCTTTATATATTCCATTTAATATATATTGTTGCTGTTTTGTTACTGTCTTTGTTTTGTCAACATCTGGCATTACTTGTTCATATATTGCCTTTTCATCTTTAGTAAAGGGACGTATATTTTTAAAGTTTGGAAACATAGCATTGAGCTTGTCCCTACGTTCACTACACCCACAATCGTCACCAAATATCTTTTTTACTACCTTTTTTATTCCTGTTTTTTCTGTGAACTGTTCTATGTTATCTCCAAGTCCACGTGGTTTAGAAGTCTTCATTAAATATCTTTTTTACTTTAATAATTGATTTATAAATAGTATTTCTGTTAATTCCGCATTGTTTAGAAAATTCATTCAATGACATTCCTGTCTGGTGATATATTCTAAAACATTCCGAATCAAACCAATGTATCTGTTTTAGCTTTATGTTAACACGTTCTAAATCTTTTTCAAATTGTTTTTTTAGTTCTACTCCGTCTTCTTCTATTATCCTGTGTATTCTTTCAGGTGTTGCATTTATATATTGATCTTGCCATGTTCCTAAAACAAATTTGTCATTTAAAAGAGTATAATATTTTCTATACTTTTTATAAAATGGTGACGTTTTACTGTGATATTGATTTACCATTATTCTTGCTATCCAAAAAATTAACTCTTTTTTGTCTATTAGTTTTTCTATTTTTTCTTTGTCACTATCGTATAAAGCCACTATTGTATCGTGCAATAAATCGTCACAATCATACTTCTTGCAGCTGGTAATCTTTTCTGCTATTTGTTTTAGCTTTTCGTAGTTTTTTTCTATATACTGGTTTAGTTTTAACACAATCTAATACTGTTGGTACTCCAATGTTTTTAGCCATATCGTATTCTGTTTTTGTGAACCTATCGACTTCAATTTCAATGACATCAAATTTTTGGTGTATTTTTTTATAAATATATCCAATGATGTTTTTGTCTTGTTTTAAGTCCCTCAATATATAATTTTGTTCTCTACATGTTGTACCTATTCTATAGATTATTTTAAACAACCAGTTGTTAGTATCTTCATAATCCCAGTGTAATCTTTCATTTCTACTATTAAAAAATGTTGGCTTGACTTTCATTATATTTTAATTATCTCATCTATTCTTTCTTCATCTATATACGTATCATTTTCACCATAATAAGAAATATATACTCCGTCTTCTTGAACATTAAATTGTAATGTATATTGTATATTATCAGCATAGCCGCTTTCTCCTATATTTTTTCTTTTTACTATTTTGCCTTTTGGAGTTAGGTCAAATGTTATTGGTAATTTCATATTTTTTATTTTATAAATCCGCCCATATATGTTTCTATAACACTAATTGCAGAATCTAAATCATAACACACTTCAGCAATATAATCTTTTTGTCTTAACATTTCTATCCAAGCCCATTGATATTTTGTAGGTTTATTATAACCAACTTTTAACTCAATTGCTAGTCCGTGAAAGTATTCATCTGAATCTAGCTTTTTAATAGGTTCATAGATAAATAAATCTGGCACTCCTTTTTTCATTCCTGTAGCTTTTGCTTTGTTTCGTTGGCTGTGGTATTTTTGATATTGTCCATTCATACTAGCACAATAAAGATAACCTTGTAAATCTAAGTATTTGCACACTGCTTTTTGTAATTGATATTCTTTCATCTGTAAAATTTATAAATTAAATAAGATACTATTGGTGTTGTCATTAGTATTGTAAATATGTTGATATGCGGTTCACCACAAATTCCAAATAAATGTTTTAATACTTCTATCATACTTTATGCTTTTTTCTCCATACTGTACCTGCTGTTGGACTATATACTGTTTCAAAACCTAAGTCCTTTAAATACTTAGTATATTCCTGCTGTCCTTTTGCATCTAGCTTTTTAAATGTGTATTCATCAAAGTAATCAGGAAATTTAGATTGCTGGTTTTTATTAAAGCCATTAGATGCCCACCTTTTTAATCTTAGGTTTATGTCAAATGTGCGTTGCAGCTCGGCTCTATACTTAGAACCACTCTTATTTTTTTCTGTCCAGTAAAGGAAAAAATCATTTTTGTCTTCATCACTTATTCCTTCTATTGCGTGTATGGACTTTTTAAAGTCCTCTATTCTTTCTTCTATACTTTTATTTACTTTACTTATACTCTTATTTACTTTACTAGCATTGCTATTGCTTTGCGTTGGCAATGCGACTGCATTATTCCACCTTTTAGCTGCATTTTCTTTTGCCTTAATTGACTTGTTATTTATCTGCTCTATTTGATTATTTAAACGCTTAGAATAAAAACAGTTGTCTTCTATTACAAATAAGTCAAAGTCCTCTATTACAGCTCTAAGTTTTTCTGTTTCACACTGTAAACCAAAGGCAAGAATATCGTACTGGCTTTTACAAATCTTGTTTTCTTCTGTGAATAACATTTCTAGTATTGCCCAGAATATACCATATCCTTCATAACCTAGTGTGGCTCTAAGTTTTATTATACGATAGTCATTCCTAGCTGTACTATCGTGATTAAAATATGTTTTTTTCATAGTTAAATATATAAAAAACCCCCTATATTTCAAGGGGGTAATAATTAAAAGGGTGTATTATTATCACTTGCTAAAGATTCCATAGTTTCTTCTGATCTTATTCTACAATTTTTAATCATTAGAGTATTGTAGAACTTGCCTTTATATTCTCTACACTTTATGTAAAAGTCAATATCTACATATTGATTTACAGCTAATTTTTGTGAGTGTTCTATTATATCAGCTTTAGATTTACCAAATAATTCAAACTGCATAGTGTGACTAAATCCTGAATCTGATTCCTCTATTGTAATTAATTTTTTTACAAAATCACCATTTGCTGTGTTTATATTTTGATTCTCTATATTTGTTATTCTTCCGTTAATTTTATACATATCTTTTTATTTATTAATTATTACTTCTTTTAAATGATTCGCTTTCGTCTTCGCCAAAAACACCAAGTTCGTAAAATCCTGCTAATTTTAAAACTGCTCTTGACATAGCTCTTTTTTCTGCCATCTCCATTACATACCAACTATTAGTATTTCCATCTTTAAATGTATTACCTTTTAAAGCACTACCAAATGTTTCTATTTCTTTATCACCCATTGTTGCCACAGCTTTTACTACTGCAAAATGTGGCTCACATCTTACAACTTCATAAAATATACTTATATCTATATTAGCTTGTATCTTATCAATACCTGCTCTAGTTATAATTTTGTAATGCTGATGCGAAAAAACGTCTTCATCTGTTAAATTATTTTCTACAAATAATCTATTTAATATATCTTTTTTATTCATATTTAATCTTTTAAAAATTTACCTAAGTCTATATCTAATATATTACCTAGTCTTTTAGCTTCACTAAACTTTAGTGTGCTACCATTATTAATCTTAGTGCTTATTGTAGGATATGACATATTCATATATGAAGCTAACTGTACTTTATTAATTTTCTTCTTATACATTCCATATTCTATTAAGTCTTTTATTTTTGTATCCATATAAATTTATTTATAATTATTTTACAATACTAGTAATTTTTTTTGTAATAAACTAAAATATATTTAATACTTATTAACAATGCTGTTGTCAATAACTTTTAAAGTTTTTTTAATAGCTATTTGCTTTGTATATTAAATTTTTTTTATATTTGTGTATAATTATTAAATAATATAAAAATGAACATACCACATAAATCACAAGACCAATTAATGTCTATACTGTATGATGCTATAATACTTAGCCATGACATAGAAAATAAAGATGATCAAAAAAAACTAGCTAATTTATTAGTAGATGCAGAAGACCTAGTAAGAAAATTAAATAAATAGATATGAAAACAAGGATATTTTTAACAATAGCTACAAGCTATTTTATAGGACGATTTTTAATCACACTAATATTTAATATATGAAAAATTACATAATACAAGGCAAGGGTTATTGGAATGTGCAACTAAATGATCCATTTATATCAGGAGTGCAAACAACTGACATAGAATCAAGCTATAACCACATCAAATTTAAAGGAACAGAAAAACAACTAGACAGCTTTCTTAAGCAATTAAGAGAACAAGGCGATGCTCAGTTTAAAATAATAGGAATCATTGAAGACGATCCAGTACAAGAAGAATATTACAAAAATTTATTAACTACTTAATTATGAAAAAAGGAACACAAAAATACACATTATATAACTACCTAAAAGAAGGCAAAACAATATCAACTTTTAATGCAATGTATGATTTAGGAATTGCTGACTTGCAAGGAGTAATCAGACAGCTTAAAGAAATAGGAGTAAACATACAATCTAAATACATTACTGTGAACACCAGATATGGCAATACAGCCAATGTAAAGTCGTACTGGATAGAATAAGCACCTGCATTGAACACAACTTATATTACAGGGTAACAGGAGATTTAACCCTGTATACAGGTGCTATTCTATTTTAAGTTCTTTAGTATAAGATTAAAATGTCTGCGTAGTTTTTTAGTGTTATACACTTTGTTACGATTTTTGTCGTAGCTATACTCTGCATCTAGTTTTATATCTTTTACATATATGTGTTTATTTTCACTCATATTATTGTTTAGATAATGTAGTTAAAGGTAAAATTAACGGAATTTTTCCATTATTTAAAACGACTCCACAAGAAATTTTATAAGTTTTAGGAAAGAATTTACTATAATTCATTGCGTATTGCTCCCTATCTACACCACAACCGACTTGCATTCCCCAAGATTTTCCAGCATAAATTATTGAACTTTCAGTATGGATATGACCCTGTACTGTGGAATCACCAAATTGTAAGGCTTTATTTACTGCTGCATTTCTTCCTGAGCTTCCAGTACCATGTGTATATATAACTCCATCTATTTTGTGTACTTCTTTAAAATCCCAATCAGGAACGTGTAAAACTTCGTTGTAATCTCTAACCCATTTCTTGCTTATACCTGCCTCAAAACTCTTACGCCTTACTATGGCGTCATGGTTGCCTATGCAAACTGACACTCCATTAGGAACTGTTTTATTGTTAAATAACTTATACCATTCTTGTATTTTGTCTATTGCTCTATCTAGTTCTTCACCTGCTCCATAGCCATCTGGATCAGCTGTATGGAAGCTGCTAAAATGTGAATCAATGATGTCACCTAAAAACACAACAGTATTACAGTCATAGTTATTGTAAACATCAACACAGTGTTCTTTATATCCTGATAAACAAAATGGCTCATGTAAATCACCCACGCACAAGACGTTGTTTAGCGTGTTGCCTTCAGATTGGCGTATATTTTTTATTAAGTCGTGTTCTGACTTTGTTAAGCGTAAACGATATTCTTTTAATTGTTTTATTTCTTTTTAATTTTTTCAAACCCTCTACTTCCAAAATAAGCTCCTATTGTTGTTATTAGGCATATTTCTAAAAGAGATTTCCATTTGTCATCTACATTAAAACTAATTGTTCCACTATCAACAAATACTAATAATACTGTTGATACTATTAAGAAAGCTAATGTCAAAGGTCTAATGTTAGCTGGTAACCACCCAGCTTTGTTGTCACTTTCCCACCTTCTTGTAATTTGTTCTTCTGCGTTTGCCTGAGCATCTAAAATCATTTGCTTAAATTTAATCTTTAATTCTTTGCGTTCTGCATCAGTTGTTACTACGTTATCAACGAGTTTATTAACATCTAATGACATATTGCCAAATAATTTACTTAAGATACTCATATTGCGTAATAGTTTTTTTTAGGTCTATATTTAGTTCTATTGTTTTCATCTTTATAAGCAACTAAAATTTGCCTTCTATTTTCTTTAATCTTCCAACTTATATGAATCCAATCAGGATTGTCGCTGTCCTTTTCTGCTGTTGCACCACCAAACTCTAATATCAATTGGTCAAAATCTAAACCTAGTGTAACAATAGCATTAAAGATTCGCATATTGTCCATACGTCCACGCTTAACAAACTGTAAGTCCACAGCTTCGCATTTAGTGTGCTGAGATTTATTTGAACCGCCTATTGCTTTGTTAAGGCTTTCAGACCTATAGCCACTTGTTACCCTTAGAGGACCAACTGCATTCCTGAGTGGTTGTAAGAGTTCTGTGGCTAAAAGTCTGAGTTTGTGTATTCCTTCCTTGTCGGGCATATTAGAAATACCAAGTCTTTTGCTAGTATTACTTGCGGTTAATTCAGCGAGTGTGAAATTTTTGCTAATTCTCATTATTCAAATTTAGCTAAGTATATTTTGTCTATTTGTTTTTGTATGTCTTTTCTAGTTACATTTAGCTGCATCATTATATTAGCTTCAAACCTTGTAACCTCAGCACCCTCATCTAGTATAACAATAGTAGGTACAGACTTAATATTGTATTTATCTTTTAAGTCTTCATTGTGACAAATTAATACACTTTCTTTTTTACAATCTTTAAGCTCACTTATGTCAATAGAATTTTCCGTATTCCAACTACTGTTAAAATGTATAACTGAAACTTGTGAATAACACACAAACGCTAGACTACTTATTATTAATGTTATATAACCTTTCATCTATTTTATTTAATTTATCTTCTATTTTCTCTAACCTATCTGCGTTGCTCATTATTGTAGTTCGTATTAGTTCGTCTTTAAGTTCAAATTCTTTTTCACTTATAGGGAGCTTAGGAAGTTTTTTTGCTTCATCTATATCAGCTTGTAATGTGTAATATGTAGCTGATAGTGATATTATAAAACCTACAATAAGTATAATCGTTTTAAGGTCAAGTGTGAACTCGCTTTTTTCGTTTATTTTCATTTGTCACATTTATTACAACAACCACCACAAAGGTTGCCAAAAGTTAAAAATTTAATTATTTTACAAATAAGTCTTTTCATAGTATAATATAGTTTAGTCCAATATTTATATTCTTGTTCTCTCTTCCAAAGTAATTAAGGTATTCTATTTGTGTATATATAGATAGTGTCTTAGATAGCTTGTAATTACCTATAACACCATAGTCATAATCATTACTAGTGCTACCATATTCTGTAATTTCTTTATTTACAAAAAAGTAATTGCCATAAGCTAGTATAAAATAATTGTCTTGATAATAATAATAAGACAAACCCACAACACCACTTATGCTGTATTGATTGCCCAGTTCTTCTAGTTTTTGTTGATTGTATCTTGTTGGAATAGTACCATAATACTGTAAAAACTGTGCATTGTTTTGTGCAACTATATTGCCGTCTTTAATCCACCTAAAAAATGACTGTTCTAGCCTGTCTAAGTGTCCGTTTTGGTTTGCATCTATATAGTAAAATTCTTGCTCATAACCCAAAGCTATTGCTGTTTCTTTAAAATCATTGTAATTTGGAAAATCGTTTTTAAAGGGGTTTATGTCATAAGTTGGGTGATTCCTTACTATAGCACCCAAAGTGGCTCTAAAACCTTTAAAATCGTACTTAAAACGGAGGTCTAAAGATTTATAAACTAAATCTATATAGCCATTATTACTTGATATTATTTTAGTGCTAGTATATTCACCTACATATCTAAACCAAATTGTATGATTGTTAAACTCCCTACCATATTGTTTAATTCTTTCATATTGTAGTAAATATTCAAACTTGCTAACAGGCGACCGATATTGACTTGCATTTTGCTCAAGTCCGTCATAATAGAATTTAGGTTTTTTTTCAAAATTAAATCTTGATAATTTTTTAACTCCAATAAAATATCTGTAATTATCACCTAAGTCTGGAGTTGTTTCTATTAGTTCATTGTTAATATATTGATATGTTTCTATTGGTATTATTTCGCTTTGTAAAGACATTCCACCATAGATGGTAGAGTATTTATAAAATTGACCATAGCTTACAAATGGAATTAATATCAATATAAATCTTATCATAATTGCACTACTTGATATGTAATATAGACATCTGCTGTAAAGTCACCATTAAAATTACCCCCACTCCACAATAACAATGGCTTGTTGTCTATTCCTGAATCTACCATTGATGTTGTACTAGCTACATATTTCATATTATAAGTTCTGTCAGCTGTTACACCAGACATAAAACGTCCTGCTGTTCCCCAATAATGTGTTGAAGAACTAGAATCATAACCAACATAAAGGTTTGTATTAGAAGAATCAGTTGAAGAAACATATTTTCCACAAACTACTGCTGATAACAATATATATCCATAACCAGCTCCAGCACCATTTGCTAGAGTTCTAAAAGTACCTGCACCACCTGTTGAGTCCATAGCTTGAAATTCAGCACTTGTGACTGAAATTTTATCTGTTTGAATTACAAATTTTGAATCTATTTTTTTTGAAGTTCCTGCTGAACTACCTGTTGTGTCAGATACATCAACAATCATATAAAGATCACCACTACCAGTGTGGTTATCTAGTGCTGTCTTGTCTGTTAGTCTTTGATTTGCCATTACTTAATTTTTTAATATATTTTTTTAATTTAGCAAAGTTGCTTTTCGCAAACTTAGTATTGTATTTACCTCTTAACATACGTCCTTCACTCCCATAGCTGACAATACAGCCTTTGCTAATATATTTGATTTGCCATAGTTTCTATCCATGTTTATACCACTATAATAGTTTCTAGTTGTAGGACTTAATTCATTGCCTGTGTTAGAGCTGTATTCAGGGTAAGAACTAGAATTGTCTACTAAATAGTCTATCAATCTTTCTCGATAAAACTCGCCCATATCCATAGCTTGAGAAACAAGTGGAGCAATATCATCAGCACTAACCGAAGTTCCTTGCTCGTTGTCCATTTGCACTACTGAGTGACGAACACTTCTGATTCTTAAATTAGGCAATAACATAGCATAAGTAAATTGACATATTGCTTTATTAATATATGTTTTTACTAGTGTTGCATAATCACCTGTTAGTGTACCAGCTGCAATGTCAGATTTAATTTTTTCAAACAAGTCATGTCCAAGTACAGGCAATATGTATTTGTCTTGTGCTTGTAGTATAATTGTGTGAATTAAGTTATCGTCACAAGATTGACTTATTGGAACTGTTCTTTTTAGCATTTCTGCACTTACTAAAAGTGCGTGTTGTATTGTACTCATATTAACCTACATTAGTTTTGTAACTCCTTTCTTTTTCTTTTCGTGGTTTTAAGAATCCGTGATTCTTCATTCTCCACGTTGTTTTTCTCATTTCTGAATCTTCTGGCATATCAATTTTGCCATTAGCAAATTGTTGTGACACTAGCTTAAAGTTGTTTAGTGTACCATTAGGCAAAAACTCACCTTCTTGGTATTCCTTGCCATCTGTATCAACAAACGTCATTCCTTTAGGTACTTGTCTTCTAAAATAAAACACTCGTTCCCATTTGTGCTTACAATTAGCACCCCCTTTATAAAGTGCTATATTATAGGTATTTGAACCACCAGCTCCAAAACCTTTATTTACAGCCTTTGTAGATGCTTTTTCAAGGTCTTCCATTCTGTATAATGTTCCTGCTACTGACTTAGCTACCATCTTTTGACAGAACTCTCTACTACTTATTTGCCCTGTTTTTTTATTTACAGATAGTGTTTGAGAATATCTGTATAGTATTCTAAACATTCCAACGTCAGATGAACTATCAGCTACGTTTGGTGTTCCTGCTGGAGCATAAGCAAACTCGTGATACCTTTTGTCTAGCTTGTGGTCTTCTATTTCGTCTACGTGTGCTTCAAACCACTCGTTTTCATCTAATGTAATACCTATATCATCAAAATAGTCTAAGCAAACCTTGTCGTCTTCTACATTTATTGACATATCTTGACGAACATTGTCTATTTCTTTTGACTTTTTTTCTGACCAAGATTGTCCTGCATCACCACCCCATAATGCCCATGCTATACGACCAGCACTAGGAAAACCATCTTGACTAGGTTTAAAGCCTTCACCACCTTTTGTGCTTTTTT
>VTLG01008833.1_pt1 | contig 27880 bp, 20 predicted proteins | sample 4694571 | NCBI WGS metagenome assembly VTLG01 (sample SAMN12604809, study PRJNA352737) | marine metagenome | biome: ENVO:00000447; feature: ENVO:00000209|ENVO:00000569|ENVO:01000036; material: ENVO:00002151; isolation source: viral sequences binned using virsorter ...
AGTGAAGAAACTACAGAGGGTTTGGGTAGCGGGTTAGTAGACACGCCCGTCCAGACTGAAAGTAATGTCACAGAGTCTACACCTAGTGTAGATTTTAGTAATGAAAATGTATATCGACAGTTTGTTGATACATTACCAGAAGACATACGAGGCGCAAAAGCTTTGCAGGAGACAAAAGATTTTGCCTCTCTTGCAAATCAAATGCTACATGCCCAGAGTGCTTTAGGTAAAAAACGCCTTGAAGCACCTCAAGAGGATTGGAGCAATGAGCAATGGGAAGACTTTTATGGAAATTTACGTCCAGAAAACGATGAGTATACTATACCTGATGAGATACAACTGCCTGATTCTTTAGAGGGTGCTACCGCACCTAACTTTGATGATGAGACAATACAAGAGCTAGTTGATTTTGCTGGGCAGTTGGGGTTAACCCAACAGCAGTTTGATCAGCTATACTCTCGTTATGGTCAGATGTATGCACAAGGGGATCAAAATATGTCAACCCATCAAGCTGATACATTAAAACAGTTTAAGGTGTCGTTGCAGGCTGATTGGCAGGAAGATTTTGATGTTAACATGAGAAGTAGCACCGAAGCTTTTAATGCGCTATCGCAAGAGATTCCTGAGCTTCAAGAGTTAATTAGTGATCCAATCGTTGCTAATCATCCTGCTACAATGAAGTTGTTCCACAAGCTGTCGCAAACTATGGGCGATTCGTTACCTCCATCGGGCAGTAATATACCTTCATCTTTTGGTTCTAGCTCTGTTCAGGGTATACGCAACCAAATTCAAGAACTAGATGCAAATAATGCAGATTTAATATTGTCTAACCCATCATCACTAGGGATGGCTGATAGGGCTAAACGTCAACAAATCCTTGACAAACGTACACAGCTTTATGGGCAGTTGTATGGAGACAGTTAAAATTACTTGACAACATTATTTTGCTGGGCTATCTAGGACATACTAGGTAGCCCTTTTTGGGTCTAGGTCCAGCTCTAGGAAGTCGTTAGTGACGTTATAACTAGAAGAGTCCGTCAGGGTAGCTCGTCGAAAAACAAACTATCTTAAATTAACTTCTAATTATTATATATTATGGCATTATCAGCAGTAGGCTCACAAGGTTACTCTGGAGCAGTAACAGACCCCGCCGCTACCACCGCAGGTATAGCAGCTGGATCAATGAACTCCATAGAAACAGCGTACGTTGCAGCTTTCCGTGAAGGTTTTGAGCAAGCCTTCCAACAGTCGGAATCTAAACTGCAGCCGTACTTTGAATCAGAAACTCAGAACTCCGAGTATCAGTACTTCGACCGTATTGGCGAAGCTGAAGCAATGGCGGAAGTTACCACTCGTTTGGGTAACAATCCAACTTCTGAGATTCTTCACAACAGACGTCGTGTCGGCTTAGTCGATTACGAACTTGGCAAATACATTGATGAAAAAGATCTAAAACGTGTTGTTACCGATCCAATGAATGCTTACACACAAGCATTGCTTGCATCTGGTAAGCGTAAGATTGATGACATCATCATTGACAAGTTCTTCGGTACAGCTGCTACAGGTAAAACTGGTGGAACAAATGTCACCTTTACAGCTAACGCTGAAGACGCAACAACTGTTAAAGTTGGCGCGCTATCAGCTGGTAACATTGTAACAGGTGGTAAGTACGTAAAAGATACAGGGAATACCGAAGGTTTCTCTGTTGGTGCTAACTTCACAAATGGCACAGCAGGTGCATATGGACTTACAGTTGACAAGTTGTTGGCTGCACGATCCACAATGCTACGTCTGCACGCTATCGACCAAGATGAAGTTGTTAACTGTTTCATCGGTGCTAAGCAGTTTGAAGACCTACTCCAAGAGGATAAGGTTATCAACTCTGACTTCGCAGTTCGTAAGTCACTAGCCGAAGGTAACATTACCACATTCATGGGCTTCCGCTTTATTCATACAGAGCGTCTACCTGTGTACAATGGCACAAATGACGACGAGCGTCGTGTTATCGTTGCAACACCTAAAGCACTTAAGATGTCTATTGGTGACGGTCTTAAGGGCGATATGTGGCGTGATCCATCTAAGAAGAACGCTCCTTACATTTACTACAAGCTGTGTGCAGATGCAGTTCGTATGTGGGGTGAAGTTTCTGGAGAAATCCGTTGCGTTGAGTAATTAATTGACTGAGTTGTCCCTCTGCTTAGGCAGGGGGACGCTCTTACTTTTTTGTATGTCTATTACGCCCACAAAGCTAAACATAATGAATGCTGCATTACGCAAAGTAGGCAGTTATTTTTTAGATGCAAATGATACAACCAGCACTACTTATCTGATTGCTAATCAAGCATATTCCGATGCAATTTTAGAGATATTTGCTGAGCACAGATTTGATTACAACACACAAAAAGTTACATTAACAGCCACTAATTCAACACCGCTTACTGATAGACCGTATGAATACGAATATCAGTTGCCATCTAATTTTAACACATTACACGATTTAGAGCACCCAACACAGTTCTATAAGATTTCTAATTACACGATAGAGCAGAATAAGTTGTATTTAGATGAATCTAGTATTAACTTGTATTACACTTTTGTACCAGACTTAGAGCAGTCTGCAGTGGCTTTGCCGCCTTTTTTAAATCGCCTTGTTGTTTTGCACATAGCCCAAGCCTTAAGCATTGAGCTGTCTGGTTCTGAGAGTCGTCATGAACTACTATTTCAACAGTATGTTGGTGCACTTCGTCGTGCGCGTGTAGTAGCTGCAAGACAAGGCGCACCACAGACTTCGATAGACGACTCTACTTCTAAAATAATAGGCACGCAACGGACATATGGCACGATACAGTAATGTTACAACTAATTTTTCTGGTGGCTTAATCACTGACAACTTAGCAGGTAGGAAGGACATTGAACGCGTTGCAAACTCCTGCCGTAAGCTTTCAAATTTTTTTCCATCATTACAAGGACCAACGACTTATCGCCAAGGCTTTCAGTTGTCTTATGTCGATGCTACTGAGACTGACACCGAGTTTAGGCAAGTTCATTTAACCGTAGGTAAAGACGAGTCTTATAGGCTGGTGTTTACTAATAATAAACTTCGTGTATTTGATATTAATGGTGTAATTAAATATACTTGGGTTACACCGTATACAACCACTCAATTAAATGACTTACGCTTTAGTTCTGAGACAAGTGTTATTTATATTTGTCATCCAAACCATAGACCTAGAAAGTTTGAGATTATTGGCACAACTTCTTACTTCAATGAAATAAGCACATACATTGAGCCTTTCTTGCAAGAAGAAGAGACAGATACTAAAATTGACATAACTAAGGGTGAAGAGGTTGCAAAAGTAGTAAGTAGTACTGCAGATTTTCAGGAAATATCTGACACCTACAGCAAGCTTACCGCTAAGAATATTGGGGCTGCACATCCAGACAGAGTAGTAGGTACGTATGCTGCCGTTGCTAGCACGTCATCTGGCTCAGGAACAGGTGCAACTTTTAATGTTGTTGTTAATACCCTTACTATTAAGAATATTGGGGCTGCACATCCAGACAGAACAGGAGGAGTATATACTAACGTTGCTAGCACGTCCTCTACGGGAACAGGCGCAACTTTTCTGGTTGTTGTGGGCAATGATGGTACTGCTATAGTTACTGTTACTACTCCTGGTAGTGGTTACGCTGTAGATGATACAATTACTATTGCGGATTCTGCATTGGGTAGTGGCGGCGCTCCTGCTTTAACTTTTCAGGTAGCGACTGTTGTGGGTTCTGCTACAGTTACTGCTGTTACTAATGGTAGTGGTTACGCTGTAAATGATACAATTACTATTGCTAATTCTTTGCTAGGTAATGGTACTAGTGTTCCTGATTTAACTTTTCAGGTAGAGACTTTACCTAATACTTTTACTAAGACTTGGTATGTTGAGTATCAAGTAAATGACATTTGGTTGCTTGGAGCAGTTATTGATTCTTCGACTAATTACCCAACAGTGGTAGGACCAACTCCAAACGTAGTATATGTAGACCAAGTTGATTTTGTTACTGAGTTAAATGATGCCTCTGCAAAGTTTTATTTAGCAGACAACCACATAACAACTGCAGACAGTCTTGACAGTAAAAAGTTGATAAAAGATGGTGTGCCACATGGTGAATTCCACTTGAGAACAGATACTGATGTATTTGATTCGTCACAGATTGGCACATGGATACGTGTTTCCGAAGAAAGTTCGTCGCCAAACGTAATAGTGGACAGCAGCAGTTCAATGACTCGCTGGGTTAAGATTGCTAGTTATGAAGGAACTGAAGCACATCCTGTTGATTTTGAACGAGGTCAAATTACTACTAATGCCAGTGCTTTTTACGAGTATGGCTCTGTATATAAATCTTTTGGTGAGGCTACGTTTGATGTAATGACAAGCGCTAACTCTGGTGAGGGAGGTACTTCTACTTCTACAGTCGCATCAATTCTCCCTACTGGTCAAAGAACTTTTGTTTGGAGTGGTGGTACGTTTGCTGAGATAACTTCAACTCCTAATGATGTAGTTGGTAATCTTTCAACAGCGTTAGAAGTAGATGTACATAAAGTAGATACTACTGTATCTGATGTGCACTCTGCAACATTTAATGGCGCTTCACCTAATCTTATTCAGCCAACAGGTGCTATTAGTGTAACTGAGATTGCCAATGATGTTTCTGTTGTGGCTACTAGCGGTATATTTACAGAAGCTACAGCTCTTAATCGGCATGTTAGAGGAGTTATGCCATCGGGCGTTGTTCATATGCAAATTATAGCAAGAACATCTGATACTCAAGTTCGTGCTAGATTAAAAAACCCAGTACCAAGAAATGTTGTTACGGGGGCGTTTGAAAACGGTGGTAGATTTTCTACGTTTAATTTGGGTGCTTGGTATACTAATAACTATCCAGCAGATGTTGTCTTTTTTGAACGTCGCCGTGTGTATGGCGGTACGCCTACGCATCCAAATTATGTATTTTTTAGTAAGTTAGATGATGAATCTTCATTTGCGCCGTCCGAGGATGATAAGACTGTTTTAGATACCAATGGTATATCGTATCCGCTATCAAACGTGAACTCTTCTGTTCGTTGGATGATTGCGGCAAAGGATTTAATTGTTGGCACTACGAGAGGCATATTTTCTATGTCAGTTAATGAGTATGAAGCAGCTGTTAGCCCAAAGACTATTCGCTTTGAATTAGCTGATGAAGTTAACTGTAAGGATGAAGCTTATATGGTGGGCACATCTATATTTTTTCCAAATGAGTCAGGCACGCAACTATTAGAATATAAATATGATGGATCAATTCAGCGTAGTAACGCAAATGATGTGTCAAAGTTTATATTCCCAATATTAACAACAGATACAATTAAACGAATTGGTGTGCAGGAGACGCCTCAACCCAGAATTTGGGTATTAACTACTTCGGGTATTCTTTACTGTTTAACCTATCAACGACAAGAGGATTACTATGCGTGGTCAAAGATAGTTTTGGCAGATAATGTTCCTGTGTTAGATATTGTTGTTCTTCGTGAAACTTATCGTTCTGGATTGGATCAAGTGTATGTTGTTTTAAATAGGTTTGGTTTTATTCAACATGAAGTTTTGTCGTCTCTTGCAAATGTAAATGGTACGCCATCAGTAAATTATGCAAAGGTCGAAGATGAGCCAACTCTTTATTTGGATAGTTCTGAGACTGGTGTTACAGGAAAAGGAACACAACAATATGACGAAGTAACTAAAGTATTTACTATAACACCTACCAATACGTCGGTATTTGCAAACAACCGCAAGGTTGATGTAACTGTAGGCGGTATTTATTTGGGTGAATACACAGTTGCTGATGGTAAAATACAAATAACAATGTTGTTGGGTGATTCTGAGCGTTGGGTTATTGGTTTTAAATATTCTGGTGAAGTGCAGCCTATGTATCCAACGTGGGATGGTGCAAATAAGCCAGCATATGGCTCTAGTAACGCACGAATTATATCCTCAAAGGCGTATTTAGTTGATTCCTCGCGTTATAGCGTTGGTGTTGATAAATTACTGGAGGAAATTAAATTAGAAGGTCATGTGTCAACAGCCGACAGATTGGTTGATGCAGCAGACTATATATCTGTTATTCAAGAATCTTCGGGCGCTGTGTTGCAGACTAATGACGTAGAACCTATAAACTCACTTGTTGGTTATAACGCAGCAGAACAAGCTAGTTTTACGGGGTTTGACAGAGAAAAACCGCTTAGAGGTGCGTATTTTGGGGTTGATAAAATTATAACAATAGAGCAAGGTGAGCCATATCCTCTTACTCTAGCGGCACTTGTAACAAAAACAGATTTAAATTAACATGGCACAAGCAGTACCTTTTATTATAGCAGCAGCAAGCGCCGCGCAAGTGGTAGTTGGATATATGGCGGCACGCCAAGAAGCTAAGGCGCTAGAGGCTAACGCCAAAGCTGTTGAAGAGCAAGGCAAGTATAATGCAGCTATTGAACGTAACAATGCTCAAGCTCAAAAGCAACAACAAGATTTTGAACGCGCGGTTGTTTTGGCAAATCGACGAAGAGCGCTAGAAGAAGCTGACCGAGAAGCGGCGCGCTTTGAAAGAAAAACACGGCAAGAGCTTGCAGGCTTTGATGTTAAGTTTGGGTATGGTGGAACATTTAACAGTTACATGGATTCATTAGAAAATGACGCATTTGCGAAACAACTTTCTATGTCTGCTCAAATTTCGGATGAAAGCCTATCAGCTTATTTACAAGCAAATGAACATACTCGTATGGGTAAGCTTTATACTCAGCGTGGTGAGACAAACGCGCGTAATATATTGTTTGGTGCTCAAAATCAATCTATGAACTTAAAGAATCAAGCCAGCGCTACAAAAACTGCGGGTATTGCAAACGTATTTGGCGGAATTGCTGGTGGTGTTGCTGGTACGTCTTCAGCTTTACAGACTAACAAAAAAGCAAATATTAAATCATTTGGATTTAGTTAAAAATGGCAATTAAAGTAAAAACAGGGTTAGTAGAGCAACAAAAAGCAGATGCATCTGTTTTTGGTTATCAACAGACGTTTACATCCCCCTTACGAAATGTTTCAAGCGCCTTTAACGAGGTTGCACAAGCAGCAGGTTCAATAGGGGGCGGACTGGCTCGTGAACGAATAAGACAGCAGCAAGATCAAGCTGATGCAGAAGCAAAGCGCCAACGTGAGATGGACGCAGCAGCTCGCAAACAGGCGGCTGTTGATAAAGCTACAGCAAATACTGCATCTAGCCGATATGGTATGGGGCTAGCCTCTAGTGTTGCAGCAGTTGAAGATGCGTATGCACTTGAAGATGATGAAGCAATTAAGAAAGCAGAAGCAGACTTAGCTTCTTATGACCCATTTTCTGCAAATTTTACATTAGATAACTATACTAAAATAAAGGTATCTGATTCTACTTATTATGCGATGAACGGTCAAAATGACGAAGCCGCTGAAAAGTATCATGCAGCAACCCTTAAGCTGCGTTCTTTGAGACCACACTACCAATTAGGTAATATTTTGAAGACATCTCGGAGTGACGCAAGTAGCACGCTGCACACAACACTTCAGAGCCATCTTAATCAAACAATGAAACCAGAGGCGTTTGATAATGCACTAATGTCTATTGCGGCACTAGGTAACCACGAAGGATTAGACGCTTTGTCGTCTGAGGATGCAAGAACTGCATTTATGGGTGAAGCTAGTGGTATGGTTGCTCAACTTTTTATACATAACCTTGAAAACTCTAGGAGTGTTGCTGATGTTGAGTATTATTCATCTAAGGGTATTGAGCAATATGGTGAGCTTCTTGAGTTTGTTAATGAAACTGACCGAGAGTCAATTATTGCTGCTGCTGAAAAAAGAATTGAGGACTTAGAAAAAGACAATGATGCAGAACAGCGTGCTAACTATAAAGCGGAAGTAGATCAAACAGCAACTACACTTTTAAATACACTATCTCAGCCAGATGCTGCGGGAATCCAAGGAATGGTTTCAACGGCTCAAGCTACAATTGAATCTTTACTTGGCGTTGAAGAAAAGTTTGTTGAAGGTTCAGACTTACAGAAGTTAAATTCTGTAAAAACAATAGCTAAATTTTTTATACCACAACGGATTGAAAATGGTAATGGTGAAGACGTAGTAACTAGTCCGTTTAGACAGGGTTTATTAACCGCGTTAACTATTGCAAAGCAAAGAGGCGAAGTACCTAATTATAACTTAGATGTTGAAATGCTTCCTGACGTAAGACCTGATGATGCAGGTAAATTACGACAGTATGTAGACACAATAGCTTTTGGGATACATAAGGGATTGCAAAAGGGAGACACTCGTGTTTTAGACTTGTTTACACCAAATGTTACAGAGCAAGCAAAGTTGTTAAATGACTTAGGTTATGCTGACCTGCCATTGTTTAGAGGAGTTGATATTCCGTATGGCACTGACGGACACATGGAAGCTGTTTTATCAAATAATACTCCAACTTCAGTAGCTCATCACGGATATAACTTGGTTAACGATCCAAATTCAACATCAGCTGAGCAGGCACAGGGGATAGCTTATATGCTTGCTGGTACGTCTTCTAGTCCTCAAGAAGCTGAAAATCTTGCACAATCAGTGGTAGCTTTAACAGAGGCGTCTAACAGGTTTAATAAGTTGCAACACACCGTAATTGCTCAAGCTTTTCTTAACGGTGTTGCTGGTGAAGCAGACACAACATCATTAATGACAAATAGCGAAATATACAATACATATAAAGTATTTTTGCAAAACGGTGATACAGAGTCAGCTAATGCGTATTTAAAGTTATTTCAAGGATTAGTTGTTAGCGTAGCAGATGCTCACGCCGATGATTTAATGGGCGTTAAAGAACCAGGGTTTTTCTCAGGAGAAGGTTTTTTAAATTTTATTGCAGGTTCTGATGATGTATTAAATTCAAAGATACAGAAAACATTTTTTGAAAAAGAGCGTGAGTTGTTAATACAGCGATTAGGCATAACTAGAATAGCAGATAATAATACTAAAGTTACTCTACTACCGTCAATGATGGCTGCTGTTGATTTAGAGTTTCGTAAGCCTATGAATGTTTTAGTTCAAGAGTTTCTTAGCGGAACTGTTCCATTTACAGACTTTCCTTTGCTTCTTGGTTTTGGACCCGACCAGTTAGAAGCTCTGAGTCGTGCAACTTATTCAAATCGTCAAGCTATAGGAGCTATGCTTAAAGATGGTAATTATTCTGTATTACCATCTACAGCAACTAATCGCACTGCTGAAATTTACGCAATAGAACTAGTGCAAAACGGTAATCTAGATTTTACACCAGAACTAGTAAAAAACAAAGCTAAGTTTTTAGAGCCTGGTTTTGTAGATATGATAGAAAAGTTTGAGTTAGCAACTAAACGTTCTGACGAAGAACTTCAAGAAATTTTACAAGATGCTGTAGTTCGTGTAGGTGGCGCTGTTTACCCATTAATTGATTATAGCGATAAGTCGTTTATTAACGGCGAGATTGGTATCGCCGTAAGATACTACAATAGATTAAAGGGGAAGTATGACGACTTAATTGATAAAGACGGTAATCAAGTAATAATTACAAATTCAGCAGCAGCTAATAGGCTTCAGGCAGAGGGCGGTTGGGTTCCAGATACACTTGCAGAAAGTTTTGTTGAGACAGTTAATAATCCTCCACTAATTCTCACAGTTCCAACTATTAGATTGTAATGTATTCGTATGCAAATCGTAATTTTTCGCGTGCGCCTACTAACATGGGTGATCTGCTTAATTTAACAGGACGAGGAGAATCTTTTAAAGCTTCAGTAGCTGAGGGGGTGGCTAATTCAATTGGTTATATTTCTAATCCAGTAAAAAAATGGTATGCAGGCACACAGGATAAGAAGAATGGTTTAGACCCTGTTACTGAAGAAGATGTCAATGAATATCGTAATATGGGGTTATATAACCTTAATTATATTAAGGGTGAAACTCCAACTCAGTTACACTTGCGAGCAGAGGCGCAACTTGCTCAACGAATACGCCAGCAGTCTATAAATCAAAATTATCCAATTACCAATACGGTAGGTATGTTAGGACCAGGTGTTATAGACCCTGCAAACATTGTACCGTTTGCTGGGATAATGCGTGCAGGCAAAAAGGTTACACAAGTAAACAAACTTAATACAGCTATACTACAGGGAAACAAGTATCGGGCTGCAATGCACTCAGTAAAGAATTACGTTGGTGAGGCTCTTGTAGCTAACGCAGCGGTGTCACCTCTTCATTATAGTAACATGCACTATCAGGGCGTAGATTATGGGGCTTCAGATGTTGCACTTGACATTGTTCTTGGTACAGGAATAGGAGCTGGTTTCTTTAGCCCTATTGCAGCTTTTAGAAATTTTAGACGTGCAGGCGTTAACTTAAACAAAAGGCAAATGTTTGAAGACATGAATCAGTTTTTTCAAACAGGTGACTATACTAAATCTGCTAATATACTGTACGAAGGAAGCCCTGATTTTCGTAAGAAAATTAAACAGACAGGTGAGTTTACAGAATTAATAAATGCGTCGATACAAACAGACGGCATTATTGACTTTACAAATCTAAATGCAAGTCAGATTAAAACTCTTCGCGGTATTGTAGATTACTTTCACGCAGAGGGGCTACAAGCAACATTATCGAATACGCTATCAAAACAGTTAGTTACAGAGTTAAAAGAAAACCCAGATGTAAGTATTAATGAGTTTGCGTATAATCAGCGCACACGTTATGCAGATATACTTGTAGCCATACAAGACCGTGATCTTAGTAGACTTAGTGAAGCAGATCAAAAAATTGCAAGGTCTGTTATTGATGACTCTGCAGGAGTAAATCTTGATAAAGACTCTGGTATACTTCCTACTGAGGGAAGACCAACAATACGTTTTGACACTGATAACTTAGGATCACTTGCAGAAGCACATAAACGTGCAGGCAACATTGTAAGAATTATAAAAGAAAATAATGCTACTAGTCTGCAAGACCTTGTTGATCGCGCTATTATAAGTGAAGAGCAAAAAATAGTTGCTTTAACTAATTTTAATAAAGCATACGAAAAAGCTTACGCTAGAGAAATTAAAACAGCAAACACTGTTATTAATAATATTTTTGGACGCCAATTTAATTTTGAGAGATTTGAGTTGCCTGGGTCGGGTATGGAGAGGGACGTGGGCATTAAAACGGACGGTAGCGTTACTCTTGGCTCAGCCGATGCTGGAGCCGATTTAATCTTTTTAAATAGAGCAGAAGTTATTCTAGGGATGGGCAAATCTCCATTTTCGTTAATGTTGCATGAAGCCACGCATATTTTAAGAATTCGAGAGCCTAAGGTGTATGCAGAACTGCAACAAGCAATTCGTAAGCACCCAGAATTTGAAGCTGAGATACGAAGGTATAAGGAACATTATAATAAAGACGCTATAGACGGTGAGATACCTTCTGTTACACTGGAATGGGCTATAACTCAACCAGCATTTTGGACTGAGCTAAACAAAGCTAACAAAACATTGTTTAAACAGCTTGCCGAAGCAATTGTTGAAATGTTAAAGCGAGCTAAAGAATTGTTTAGTAAGTCAAAACTTAACACAGATTTTTTAGACGACGTAGATAAGTTATTGGTAGACATGACACCTGCTGAGTTTGCTAAACAACTAGCAGCAATTATTAACAGCGGTCGTGGAAAGAATTTACCTTTTGATGAAATATTTAACGCAACACAAAGTGTTAATTTTAACATTAAAAATGTAGTTTATTCAGAATCTGCTAAGGTTAAACAACAAACAGAGGTTGATCGTTTACTAGCAGACCATAAGCCAGAATCTTCTATAATAAAGCAGAATGTTAAATTGCGCCATCATCGCCGACAAACGTTTAATTATTTAGCACGAAATACACTACCAAATGTGCGTGGAGAAAACGTACAGCGTTTTGTTGAAACATTAACGAACTATACAGACGAGTTAGCAGAAGATATTGATCCAACTGCGCCAACGTTTATTGGTTTTGATGAGTATAAAGCTCGTATTCGTGAGTTTACTAGCGAGATTATAGACGAAGATTTTACACGGGAAGATATACTATCTAGTGCAGATTATACTGAGTTATATGATAACCTTCGTTTGTACTCAATGAGTCTTGTTAACGACAAATCGTTGCTTCAAAATAATGATTTGTATCGTAAAATAATTCGTGGCACAAAACACTTAGACCAAGGATCAGCTCAATATAGATCAGCTAAAAATAGCATTGTAAAGGAATACTACGAAAACAACGCTCAGTTGATTGTTGGCAATGCAATGAAACGAGCAGCTATTGAGTCAAGGTTACGAAACTTTACGACTGACGCTCAAAAGCTAGCTTACTTACGCACTTTACTAGATGGACAAGAGCGCAAGAATATGCCTCGTATTGCAGGGTTAGAAAATGAAATGACAGCTAACTCGCAAAATGCTGCTGTGCCAATTTTAGATGTATTGTATAAACACGGTTTAGATGAGTTGTTTATGCCTGACAATAGTTTTGGTATTTTTCGTGCTGACCGCCAAAACCCAAAATGGCACATGTTTGGAAAAACTCGCAAAGAAAGATCAAAAGCTTTTCATGACGAGTTACATAAAGCGTTGTTAGCACGCAAGCTGCCAGAAGCTTGGGAAGAAGTACCTGCGCTAAAAGAAATGTTTGATGTCTTAATGGCAACAGAAGTTCGGTTGTTGGAAGAGTTAAATGCTGCAGGTTTAGACGTTAAAATGTTGTCTGATTTTGGGGGTGTATCACAAAAGTGGGACGGCAGTATTATTCATAGCATGGGATACGAGCGATTTAGAACTCGTATGCTAGAAGTTATGGATATAGAAGCTACTTCTGACACTCATGCAGGTGTGTTGTTTATTGATGGTAAAGAAGAGCCTTTTACCGTTGATGCATTTTTAAAGCAATGGTATGACACTTTAGACCCTAACAGAAAGATTGATTCAGATGTTCAAGTGTTTGATTTGGAAGAGTCTTTTGGTGGTCGTATGGTTCGTATTAAGCCAGAACATGCAACAGATGTAATGCTTGAGTTTAGTGGCTATGATAACATTGGTTATCTAATGCTTCAGCAAATACAACGTCGCTCGGCGTTAGCTACAATGGCAAGTTTTGCAGGCACTAAGCCTAATGAGTTGCTTACTGGAATGCTTACTGGAATGAGTACAGCGCGGGGCACAAACGCTTTTAACGCTAAATCATATAAAGCTACAGTAGACTCTCTTACAGGTATTTTAGACAATCCTGTAGATTCGACGTTAGCAACGTTTGAAAATAAGTTTAAACAACTAAGCAATATATTGTTTTTGTCTGGTTCTGGTATTTCGTCGTTAACAGATATACCGATGGTTGCGTCAACCCTAGAAGTTATGGGTGTACGTTTTGGTGAAACAAACCAGTTATTTTTAGAGGCATATGGCGACGCAATGAAACGTCGTTTTGGCGACAACCCCGACGGAATGCGTGAATTTTTGCTAGGTCAGGGTGCAGGTTTTGACGCAATTAATAACCAAGTTATTCGCAGATTGTCTGATACGGCAACTAACGTGGGCAAGATGGATAAGCTCCACAACCTGTTGTTTAAGATAAACGGGCTAAATGCTCTTACTACTGCTCACCAAGAGTTATTTGTAGATGTCTTAACGCAGGGTATTGCTAGTGAATTTAGTAAGCCTACAATGAGTAGTCAGCTACGAGCTAATCTTTTAAGTTTTGGTTTTAAAGCAACCGATATTGATAAACTACGTAAATCCGTAACAAGGTCACCTGACGGTACTCTTCGTCTTGTGCCATCAGGTATTAAAAATGCAGATTTAGCTCGGCAGTATCGCCAGTATATTACTAAATACATGCGTCAAGCTGTGTTTATGCCTGATGCTGGCACAAATGCACAAATGACTCTTGGCTTCCGAAAAGGCACATTTGAGGGTACATTGGCTCGTATTGCTACGCAGTATCAACCATTTATGGTTGGCATGACCAAGCTACTATACCGTCGTTTTATGAATGGCGACTTTGGTAGGGGAGACGCTGCAATGGCATACAAGGTAGCTCATTTGGTATCGTACATTGGGGGCGCGCTTGCTTTTGGTTACATTGCAACAGTCCTTAAAGATATAGCTAGAGGCGAAAAACCAATGTCGTTATTGGACATGCGCCCGTATGAGTGGTCACGAGTTGTACAGCAGTCTGGTGTTTTGGGTGTTCTAGAAGTGCCTTTAGATATTAAAGACTTTGGTGTTATGGAGGCATTATCTCCACTACCCGCTACAATTTTTGGACTGGGTGTTGATTTAGGCAGTGGTGACGCAAAAGGCGCATTAGACCATGCCCAAGCACTTACAGGCGAAAATATTTATGGACCTCCTCAATGGCTTCACGGGATGATTGGTGAAGTAATGACAGAGTACCTTAATGAAATACAACAAGATATGCTTGACGAAACAGTACAAGCTGATTAGAACCTGTCAATGATTATTTAATAAAATGGAAGAGCATATTATAGCACAAGGGCAAATTTGGGGGTTAGTGTTACTAGCCGAACTTACTGCATTTAATATGGCGGATGTAAGTGAATTTGCTCAAGCTTTTGCATATATTTGCGGTGGTGCAGCTTCCTTAGCTACAGCTTATTACTATATTTACCGAAAAAAACGATGACTACTGAACTAATAGCTATGCTAGGCGGAAGTGCTTCTGGCTTTATTTTTAAACTGATTGGACAGCTTGTAGCCAATCAGCAGAACACTGTAGACTCTATGCTCAAGAAGCAAGCAGCCGCTGACGAAAGCCACCAGAAAGCCGCTACAAGGGGCGGAGAGTGGGTTAGACGAGTCATAGTATGCACCGTCCTATTTGCGGTCGTTATAGCCCCATTTATATTAGCTCACAGCCCAGAGGGTGTTACGGTAGGACAGGAGTCTAAAGGTTTCTTTGGATTATTTGGAGGAGTCAAATACCAAACTCTTAATGGTTATCTAATCCTACCAGAGATTCGTCAAACAGTTTTAGCCATCGTTGGATTCTACTTTGGCTCCTCTACCATTAAATGAATGAATTTTTACAAATCATATCAGCCCTTACACCAGTTCTAATTGCAATTATCACATTAATTATTGTATTAGCTAGGATGCACTACAACCTTGAATCTTTATCAGAAAAAGTAAAAGTCTTATTCGACTTCCATAACAAACGAAAGAAATAATACTATGCCATACGGAAAAGGAACATACGGAACTAAGGTCGGCAGACCTCCTAAGAAAAAAGTAAAAGCTAAAATAAAGAAAAAGTAATGGCAAAAGATGCATGTTACCGCAAAGTAAAAGCAAGGTATAAGGTTTTTCCTTCTGCCTATGCTTCTGGTGCAATTGCTAAGTGTCGGAAAGTAGGAGCAAGTAATTGGGGCAATAAAGCAAAGAAAAAAAAGTGAATGGCAGTAAGGAAAACAGCAAAGGGTGCGGCGCTTCGGAGATGGTTCAAAGAGGACTGGAAAGATGTCCGATCAGGGAAGCCTTGCGGACGACAAAAGGGCGAAAAGCGCGGAACGCCTTATTGCAGACCATCGAAGCGTGTGAGTTCAAAGACACCTGTCACCTCGGGGGAGTTGTCCGCAAACGAAAAACGTACAAGGATCGCCCAGAAGAAGAGGATTGGTCAACCAGCGGGTAAGCCGCGCAGAGTAAAAGCTATTCGAAGAAAAAAATGAGAAAAGAACATAAGAGCAAAACAGGCGGCTTGACTGCAGCGGGACGTCGGTATTTTAAAGCTAAAGAAGGAGCTAACTTAAAACCCCCTGTAACTGGTAAAGTAAAACGTGGTTCTAAAGCTGCAAAACGTCGTAAATCTTTTTGTGCTCGCATGGGTGGAGTTAAGGGACCAATGAAGGACAAAAAAGGTCGCCCCACACGAAAAGCACTTGCATTGCGCAAGTGGAAATGCTAACTATCTAAAGAATTTATTATGCCAGATCCATATGTACTCCCATTGTCAGGCTTAAAGGTTGACGAAACTATATCAAGGACTGCGTTTTCAGATATTACAGTAACAGATTTACTGACGTATTTGAACACGCTATCTACACTTCCTGATGAAACTGTGGTATTTAGAACATCAGGTCGACAAATAATTGGAGATTCTCCTGTTAGACAGTTTATATGTAAAACAGGCACTCATACCGATAATGGAGGAACCATTAGAACTATTTCTGGAAATAATTACATTCAGATGGTTTACTGGGATGGTAATATTAAAGATTTTGATACCAAAGCTGAAGCAGAAGCTGCATTTGCAGATAACGTATACCTTGCGACTACAGAAACTTTAAATAACCTTGTAGCGCCGACCATAAATGGAGGTGTACCTGCATTGCGTGAAACAACACCATCTACAGATCAGGTGGCAATTATTAATGCTAATGGAGATGCTGTCGGTAGTGGACTTACAAAACAACAATTATTTGATTTTCAAGGTGCGGCTGACACTAATTTATCAAATGTAGCTAATAATTCTGTTACGTATGATTTATTGTCTACTCAGCTTAAATCATCGTTAGGCGGAGGTTTAAACCCAGAAAACTTTTTGGGTGCAATTACGACTACTACTCATGTTTTTCCAGACCCAACAGCTAATAGTGGGAAGTGGTATTTTATTGATGGAATTGCTGGCGGACTTACAGGGGCAAACCACCCATCAGGACTTGCGGAAGACGGCGGCTTTGTTTTTAGTGATGGCACTAATTGGTTATTGCGAGGCGCTGCTCCAACAACTATTGTTGATAATGCTGTAACATTTCCTAAATTAGAAGAGGATGTTCGTCGTCGAGTAAACACTTTTAACGGTCGAGCTTTTGTTTGGGGAGTTGCTGATCAAAATGACAGAACACCACTTTATCTTAAGCCAACTGGTAAATTAGTTTTTGATCCAGAAGACAATACTATAACTGCAGGAGCTTTTGCAGATGGAGCTGTTACTGCGGGTAAGTTAGGTCCTGCTGCTGTTACTGCGGGCAATGTAGGAAGCAGTGCTGTTACTTCAGGTACTATAGCAAGCGATGTTGTTACTTATTCTAACTTAACGGCTGATGTTCAACGTCGAGTGCAGGATTTGAGTAATAGGTCAGCTGTTTGGGCTATTACAGATGATACTGGTCGTGCGCCTTTGTTTTTAGGCGCTGATGGGTTATTAAATTGCTCATTAGACAATAATGCCGTAAAAAGAAATAGTATCGAAGCTGATGCTATTGATGGAACCAAGATTGAAGATTTAGCGGTAAACACCGAACATTTGGCAGCAAATTCTGTTATCGGCGACAAGATTTTAAACGGAACTATTACGCAAGATAAGTTAGGTTTTACAATTACTGCTAGTGGTGTAGTTGAACCAATTGATTCTGTAACAATTACAAAAAGTAAAGAAACAAGTTTATATGCAGATGACCAAAATGGTAATGTAGTTCAAGAGCGAGCGCAACAAGTTGATTGGAAACCTTTGCCAGAATATACTGCACCTAATTTTACAATTAAAAACACAGTAGAAACTAGTATAACTCCGCGTGATTTATTAGTGCGTAAAAAGAACGCTCAGCCTGTTGGTCATTATTATATGGGCGATTGGAACTCTACTTCAGCTGTAAACAACACAACTAATCGTTGGGCAAACAGTGTGGGTGCGCTACCTCATCCAACCAATGGTTCATCTTCTGCAGCAACAGGCGTTGGAAGCACATGGCGGTCTGGTTTTTGGTGGCGTATTAAAAATACAGTAACAATTGAAGGAGTTACGTACAACGCAGACGATATATTAGTATATCGGGCAATGCTTAGCAACACGGGCACAGTAATTGCAAACCCATCTACTCAATTGGGTTGGAGCGTATTCCCAAAAACTACACTTGTAAGAAAGGGCAATACGTGGGATCCAAATGAAACTCCCGTTAATCCGTTAAATAACTTTACGTTTGAATATGAAGGTGAGTGTGTAGAAGTTAATGCAACCCATCCTGGTGACACTGTATACAATTATCAAAAAGGTGATTTAGTAGTCTATAAGCCTAACGCGCAATCTACTACAGATCAGTTTATTGTAAGAAAAACATATGACGTCACAACAATTTCAGCGGGTGCAACTGTAACTTTTTCAGGTTCACCTTGTGATTATGAATATAGACATGAGCTTGTAACAGGTCGCACTGGTGCAAGTTTTATATTTGGTTTTGAATATCATACTACGAGTAAAGTAACCTTGTTTAAGGGTGCTGACTCAAACATTAAACTATTTAATGAAGCTACAGGGGTTACCGATAATCTTGCAGAGTTAAATGCACTAAGTGTTGTCCAAAATCCACGTCTTTCAGAAAATGGGCGCTATATTAATTTTTATAGCGAAGCGGAACAAGGAACAACTAACAATTTAAAATTACATGTGTTTGATATAAAAACTCGGGTTGTTCGAATAGATCAAAATAGAAATGTAATTATAATTGGCGACAGTATTGCTAATCACTTTTTTAATGAAGTAAAAGCTAGTGTTCAAGAATTAGATGTTGAAAATGGTTTAACAGGACGAGATTTTTTAAATTTTGGAAAAGGGTCTGCACACGACACTCATTCATTAGAAGCTTTTAAATATCATCTTGAAAAAGATACTGATGTAGCTTCTAGAATTTTACTCGGGGTTGCAGATTTTGGTGTTAAATTTGATCGTTCTTTAGAGTTATTTACACATCTTGTAGCGTTAATGCCTGCATATTCTCGTAGGTATTTATTTTGTGATATGTATCAGTATCAGCGGTTGTTAACTTGGACTGGAACTCAATTTACTGCGGATAGCACTCAAAACTTTGTTGCTGAAAGACGTTATTACGAGGCTTTTGGAAATGCTCTTGAAGGCACTGGTAACTATATTAGTTATCACGAAATGCTTAAGAGTACTCCTGAAGCTATTGCGTATATGGACACAGTGTTTGATCCACAATTTCCGAATACTCATCTTACACAACTTGATGTAGTAAAAGAGTTTAATTGTTTGCCGTGGTATAATGTTAAATCTGTATCTGCAAGTTTACCAGTTGACAGTCCAAATGACTTTAAAAACAAGTTTCAAGGTTATTTGGGTGCTGGAGACGCAACGCCAAGCGCGGCTACACAGGACAAATATTACTATTTAACTACTACTGTTCAAACAAGGACTATAAACGGCACAGTAACGGATTTGCCAATAGGATCAATGATTTGGTATGATGGCATTAGTGGCATTTGGCAGGTAACTAAAACAAGCGATTTACACCCAGGTAACCCAGCGCGAACAATTATCGGAAATGTGTATAAACGCTTGTTTTCTGAAAAACAATGGTTTTAATCTAACAAAATAATACAATGACTCAACCTAATAGTATACAAACAAAAATTACTAATTTTAATTTTCCTTCAACATTTCCGCAATTGAAGACAGACCCTGCTTTGGGTGATGGCAGTGTTATGTTGTTTGATTTTTCACACCCAGCAGGTGTTACTGAAACAGCTGGTTATGATGCTCAACGTTTAAATTCAACGTTGTCGCAGTATGTAGACATTGGTAATGTAGCTGGTACAGACATTGGTCCTAATCAGGATTTTTTAATATCGTTAAATTTTTGGGCTAATTCTATTATTAGTACAGGAATGACTTTGCTGGGTGAAGTAACGAATACAGGATCTTTTTTACAAGTACAACCAACTTCAGGAACACATGGCAGAATAGCATTTCGGATGAATTCGCCTACTGTTACCCTTGTTTTAGACAACGAGCCTATTCGTGCAAACCAATTTTATAATCTTAAAATTCAACGTGTAAGTAATGTAATAACATGGTTTTTAAATGAACAAGAGTATGCTGCAGGTGGTTCTGATTTTGATAATTCTGTAGACATTAATTATATAGGCGCACTTACTACTGATGCTAGTGCTATAGCAGCTTTTTGGGATGGTTATATTTGGGACGTTAAATTACAACTAGGCACTCAAGTAGGCACTACTAATTACTCGTTAAATTATTCAGGGACTGGAGATACGCCGTGGGTTAACACAGGTACACTTGGTGCTGATCGAAACGGCATACCCAAACAAGGCACTACTGCTGCTGGTTCTACTACTACAAATCTTTCTCGTGTAGTTATTGGTAAGGATAATAGAGCTGATGATAATACTATAGTAAATCTTGCTTCCGTAGAAGCTGCTGCTTTAGGTGTTACTGATGCGGGTGTAAATATTACTCCAACAATTCAACCTGATTTTGGTTTATCTACAGGGCGTGGTCTTGTACTTAGTAACGCTTATGGAACTAGTTCAAGTGATGATACTGTTGTACGATTTAATAAACAGGTAAGTGATGAGTTAATACAATCACAAACTGCAGGCAACGATTACGCTTTAAGTTTTTGGTTTAAACCAGAACTTGATACATGGGATAGTACTGCAATTGGATACTTTTTTAGGTGGGGTAATAATACAGGGAATACCGACGGTGTTCCTAATTATAACCATTTTATACTTCTTTCAAAACACTCTGTCACTGGCGTTGAGTCTATTAAATTAAATCCAGGCAGTTTACATGCTTGGAATAATTACAAAAACGTAAATAGTGGAGTGGTAAATGTAATTGTAACAAACACTAGAGGATATATAAATGGTTCATTAGTTAATACGTATGGTACGCCAGTAACTTTACAAGATTTTCAATCTGGCAATGAGCATCACGGGTTGTTTAGTATATCAACTAATCAACATACTTCTGATAGAAATATTACATATGTATATCGTATGCACTTTGCAGATACTACAGCGTCTGGTGTTACAGAAGCACAGTGGGTTGCTAAAGAATACGCAACAGGTCTTCAATACATTAAGGCTATTACAGACACTACTACTTAACGGTATGCTTTGCCGTCAATAATACGGTAATTATTTACATCAAAGTTTTTACCTTTGTGAGTAATTTCAGCAAAACCTAAGTTCCATTGGTTTACGGGCATGTAATCAGGTTCAAGGTCACATAAACAACCGACTGACCAACAAGCTATAGTATCGCCGTCCATTGATTTGACAGAGTGTTGACTGCTTTTGTGTTTGTGTCCTGCAATAGTGCAGACACCAGTTTTTACTTGTAGTGTACGAGCAAAGTTTACTGGGTCAAAAGTGTTAAAGAACTCGTGTCCGTGTAGTATCCACAGACCACCTGCTTTGGTAAGTTGGCGACCGCTAATTTCTTGAATGTCTAGGTCTTCAAACCTTAACAGTTTTTCCATTTTAAAATCTGGCACACCACATAGTTCAGGAGCTTTGCGCCATAAAAACTTTTCCCAACGTTCTTCGTGGTTGCCAATCTTAAAGAATATATTGGCATTTGGAAACCGTTCACGCAGGTGCATAAGAAATTGTCTAGCAGCTTGCAGCTCTCCTGCTAAGTCACGGTGGTTTGGGTCAGTGTCCCAACGACTGGTAGCATAGAAGTCTACAGTGTCTCCGTTGAGCACAACATTGGTAGCGTCGTGTCCGTGGTCCAAGGCACTCCAATGCTTCAACGTCGTGGTATGGTAGGTGTATGTCTGACAATAGCAAAGTTTTGCCATTTGGTATGCGGACAATGCGTTTTTTAGGAGTTAAAGATTTAGGTATTTTGTATTCACCTGCTTTGCCATTTGGTTTAAATACCCCAGTTTCTTTTTTTCGATATGATCTATTTAATTTACCTTGATTGCCACGGACATATCGAACACTAGATCTAGCTGAGTCTATAGATGAAAACAGGTTAGGGTTTTCTTTTAAAACTAACGAAGCCAGGGTTCTATTACCATGCTCAGGGAACTTCTCTACATACTTCCTTACTACGTCTGATTTTTTCATAAGTATTATTGGTTTAATACTGTAGATTCTTTTAACCTATTTACTTCTGCTGTCAAGTTAGCAACTTGCTCACGAAGTTGTTCGTTTTCTTTGTTCATTGCATCACAAGCTAAAGTCATTGAGTGTAGTGCGCGTTCTAAAATAGTATCAGCAGATTGTTGAAATAGTGGTCTGTTTGTTGCTGGTATGCTCATTTAATAATTTTAATTAAGTCATCTAGCACCATGCTAGATAGTTCTTTTTTTTGTTCAAGACGTTGAAGGATTGCATCATCTACAGTTTGAGGAACAACTAAATCAATATATGTGCATTTGTTGCTTTGACCAATGCGGTGTATACGATCTTGACTTTGTAATCGGGTTTCAAGGCTATAGTTATTTGAGTAGTAAACCATAGTAGATGCACGGTGCAATGTCAAACCCTTAGCTGCGGCAGATGTGCCGACAAAAAAGTTTGCTTGACCATTTTGAAAGTGTTTAACTGCTTTATTACGTTGAGTGCTAGACTCATTTCCGCTAAATGCAACTACTTGATGGTTGCCGTATTTTTTAGCTAAAGCATTATAGACAGCACGAACATTATGACGGTAGGCACAGAACACTACCAAAGGCTGTGTTGTCTCTGCAATTTGCATTAGAGCAGCTATTCTGTTATTTTCAAGGGCATGTTCTGTGCCATCGTCAGTTGTTATAAAGCCTGTTAGAATTTGTTGTAATTTAACTATTCGTGTAAGTGCAAGGGTAGATGTAACTAAGCCGCCATTGTCTAAGAGTGCTAAACAGTCTTCTTTCATTGACTTGTAGACTCTTTTTTGTTCTGCGGTCATTTCTACAATGACTCGTGTAAATGTCTTTTCTGGTAAATCTAGACAATCTTTTTTCTCTATTCTTAAAGTAAACGGTTCTAATAATTTAGTAAGATGCTCAAGATTTTGATAGCCAACAATTTTACGGAATGAACGATTGCCCATTGTCATTGTAGTTTCAACAGCAAATGCGTGTTTAAACGCTGTGTATGTAGGGTAAGGTATAGCATTTTTGTGTAAAAACCTACATTGGCTAAACAAATCAAGCGGGCTTTGTGTAATCGGTGTGCCGTTAAGTATCCATTTGCGATCTACAGACTCTGCTAATTGAAGCACACGTTTAGTTTGTATGGCTTTAGGGTTTTTAATGCACGTAGATTCATCAATAACCATGTGTTTTAAACTAACGCAGCTAACTAAAAACTTAACAGCTGTGCTATATCCTGCGCTGGTTCGAAGGGCTTCAACGTTAATAAGAAAAAATCTACAAGTGTCTTGTGCTTTTATAAAGCGGTTAAATTCTTGTTTGGCTTTTTTAGTTTTAATTGGTCCTTTCCAGCAGTAAGTAGTAATAGGAGCAAGCTTAGTGTTTTTTACATGTTTTGGTATTTCATTAATGTGCCAGTTATGATGAAGACCATTTGGTGCAATGATTAGAGCTTCAAATAAGTCTATTGAGTTGCGCATAATATCTAGCACAATTTTAGTTTTACCTGTGCCCATTTCGCAAAACAACGCACCGTATTGTTTGTTTGCAAAACGTTCAACGGCTTCGCGTTGGTGTTTAAGTGGTTTTGTTTTGTAAGTGTAATTCATGGTAATGGATAGAATTGTGTAGTTACAGGGTAATGTAGATACAGGTTTTTCTTAGCGCGTGTGCAAGCTACATAAAATACACGGTGTTCGTTGTCTGGGTCTTTGCGATAGTTTTGAAAAGTAGTTTGTGTCATGTCGGGCATAACAATTACATTGTCTGCCTCTCTACCTTTTGATGCGTGTATAGTATTTACTTCAATGTTGCCAGCTTTGTCAAACGTATCATTTTGTTCTGCGTGTAGTAATATAGACTTGGTTGCTTGGGGCAGCCGAAACACTTGATCCCATTTTGCTGTGGTGCGTAGCCCAAAGTTGTTTATAAGTTCGTCTTTACCAAACAAGTGATTGTCAGGCATTGTTTCAATAAGCGTTTTAACGCCACGTTTTACAGCTGTGCCTGTGGGTAAGTAGTCGCGGTATAGTTCTTTAATAAACGTTGCTTTGAACTTATAACCGAGTCGCAGTTGTTCCCAAAGTTTAATAAAGAATATCTGACGTTCGTTAAATAACGATGTGTCATTGCCTGATATAAACAACAGTTTCTTTTTTTGCAGGTAGTTTTCAAAGATAGGCATAAGAGCTTTGTTTCTACAAAGCAAGAACCAAGTTCCTTGGTTAAAGTCCAGGTCATCAAGTGAATGAATGTTATGCACGCAGCCGTCGTCGTTGTTTTTAGCAGGCACTACGGTATAATCTTGTTTCTCAGTAATCCGTTGAGCCACTGTTTCGGCATAAGTAAGAACTTTTTTAGGTAGTCGATATGTTGTGCTTAACACTATACGGTTGCCTTCTTTGTTAATTAATGACTTGGGATCACCACCAGAGAATTTAAAGATGCTTTGTTTGTCGTCACCTGCAATAAATACCTGCTTTACTTCTTTGGAAATGTGGTTGATAATGTTCCATTGCAGCGGGGATAAATCCTGAGCTTCATCCACAAACAAATAGTCTACATGCAATTTTACTTTGTGTGATAAGAATGATTCTAATTGGTCGGTAAAATCATATTTATTTTTTTCTGTTCTAAATTTACGATAGAACATTGAGAACTCTTCTAGTTCATCGGGTTTAAATTTTGTGTTGACTTGATCAGCTAAAACTGCAGCAGCTGGTTGCTGCGTGTTACGCATGAGTGATTCATACTGTAGTAGCCGATCTCCTTTACCAAGAGTGCTGGCGGTATTGTTATATAAGGACGAGTAGCCTGTAATAGATAATCCTAGCAGTTGACCAAGTAACTTGTAGTCTTGGTTATTTAGCATTTGTTTATGCGGCACACGTCGATAACAAAGTGCATGTAGTGTGCTGAAAGCAGAAAAATCTTTTTCTTCGTAATCAGGGTTTTTTATAAGAGCGCGATCAATAGCTTCTTGAGCTGCAGCTTTAGTAAAACTAGTAAAACAAATTTTGTTAGGTTTGGTGTTTTGTAAACAAGCAGTGAGCTTGTTCATAAGTGTTGTTGTTTTACCTGTTCCTGCACTAGCTACATATATTGTTGTATTAGTAGCTGTCATTGACTTCTAAGTTAGGCATTGGTTGTGTAGGATCAAGATGCATGTTGTCCCCATGCACTCGCCAACAACGAATTTGAGATCCGTTAAGCGATACTCTTGTTGTGTCTGCTTTAAGTGTTCGTTTAAGCACCGATAGTAACTTATTATCTGCTAACTCTGTAAACCGTTGTTGGTTTAGATAATCTTTTAAGTCAACCATGCGGAAGACATACCAATTACCAGCTTGTTTAACAGCACCGTTTTTAATGTGGCTGATTTCTTCGCTGGCATTGGCACAGAACGTGGACAAGTATTCTACAAATTGTCCGACGGGCGTCATTTCGAAGGGAACTTCGATGCGCACGCAGTTCTTGAGCAGCAAGTTTTGTTGCTTTACCCAGTCTTCTTGCTTGATTGGCGGATACTTAAACAATAGTCGTTCCATTACTCGTTGGTTAAAACTGTTGAAGTTGTCAAACTCTGCAGTTGTTAACTGTATTTCTTCGTGATCAAGAGTTAAGAACCACAAAGGTGGGTCACTCTTTAACTGAAGAAGCGAGCGATTGTTTGGTAGGAACTCTTCTTGTCCGATGCCATGACGTCGTTGTCCGCACATCTTGGCGTCGCAGTATCTGCACAGTGGCTCTTGAGCACACTGATATTTGTAATCCTTTTTTTCGTAGGATTTTATTATGGCGTCTACTTCTCGGTCAGGTAACGGCTCGGAAAACTTCTTATTAAATTTATGAAGTATTGATTTCCAGTCCGATGGTTCTGCTTTCTTGAGGTATACTGCTACATTAGATAATGTGACATTTCGGTTTTCTGACTCTTTGGTTCTCTTTTCGAATATATAATTCAGGCAAGGCGGACCTTCAGGTAACAACTCTTCTGTATCCTGCATAGGAACTTGGAAGTTGTAAAAATCTTTTGATGACAGCTGACGTTTAGTTGCATATTCAATAAAGGCTTCTGGGCTTAGTGCCTGTCCATCTTTATCAATTGCATACTGTAACGTTGGATTGCCGCTGTATGGCATATTTATCCAATTGCCATATTTGCTATCGTCTTTACGGTTGCCTATCTTGGGTTGCTTTGGGTATATTTCGCAAACTCCTTGACCAAAGAACGCGCTGTATGTCTTTAGTTTGTCAATCATATCCTTTGCAGGAATAGGTTCTGACATAAACAAATATACATGCGCACCGCCTGACTTAGAACGGCATAAAACAAAAGGTAAGTTGTGTTTGTTTATGCTACTCCGTAAGTCTTCAATGGTGCTAGAGTCTTGATATACGTCGATATCTAGTGCGCCCCATGCAACCTTGTTATTTTCAAGGATTGGTGTGCACCCAATTAGTCGTTCACCTTTGATATGCTGTTCCCATATATCAACAGTCAGTGAGGATTTAACAAGAAACGATTTAGAATCTTGTTTGCCATCCCTGTCACGGACTTTGCCAGTAAGTGTTGTTTGTCCAAAAACGTTAGGATTGGATTCAAACAATTTACTAAACTGTGTTGCTAGATGTGTAAGCGGTATCATGTCAAAAAAACCTTGGAGGGAATATACCCCCCAAGGTTAAGATGTGTGTTACTTTTGTAACTTAGAACGGAGTTGCTTCAGTAGTTGCAGCAACCAGCTGAGGAGTCTCTGCAGTTTGCAACAGAGGTGTGTCAACAGCGGAACTATATGTTTCAGCAGCCAATGCAAGCAGGTTTTCATCTGCTTCCAAATCCAACGGAGTGTTGTTGCCAATGCTGAAGTTATAGTAATCATCACCGTTTTTGTTTGTTTCCAAGGTTGTTCCCAACTCCCATTTTTGAGCAAAGAGAGGGGGGACAACACCTTTGAGATTATCATCTTCATAACGGAATCGGTTGATGTCGTTTGTAAACTTCCTTGCAATCTTAAGCTGGGATACCGTAAACGGAATAACAGCTTGTTCCCATTCATCATTGATGTTAAGGAGAACAAAGAAGTATGTTGTGAAACGTAGTTCGTTATCACCAAGCCATTCGTCATATTGACGTTCGCGACCCTTTTCATATTTAGGGTTGGATGTAACGCTTAGTGGGTGGGTAGCTACAAAGCCACCGCCACTACTACGTGGAACCCATTCTGTATACACAGATTGTGTAAAACATGGGATGATTTCAGCAGGTTGCTTTATCACGGTCTTGTTCTTGTTAAAGAACAAATCACCAGATTCTGCCCCCTCTATGTATTCCTCTTTTTGTTTCTTCAGTTGAGGGGACATATCTTGTAGGATACGAATAAAAGGCATAGCGGAACCTGAATCTAGGTTCTCTGTGCCTTTGCCTGCTACGGTTGTTATATCGAATGCCATAATTACTTTTGGTTTCTTTTTATACTTTTGGTTTCTTTTGTTACTGTGTTACTTTTGCTCGTTTACCTTGGTAGATACCAAAGGCTTCACGAGGTATTGATGCCGCTAGCTCTGGGTCTTCCAGTGCGTCACGACAAAAGGCTTTAAGAGTAGAGTTGTGAACAGTGATTTTAACATCAGCTTCTACTTCAAACTCTCTTCGCAGTGTTTCTACAATTTCTTGAGCTTTGCGATCTTCGGTGCGTCCTAGTTGAATCTTAATTTCGTTTTTAATAATTGATTCATTGTTGGTTTCGCGCAACCAATCAAAAGCTGTTTGTGGGTCTTGTATACGAGCGTCTACAAACTGTCTGATTGCAATTTTTTTACCATCGCTTAGTTGTAGTGTATCAACACCAGCTGTTTCCATAATAATTGGAATGTGTTC
>VTLG01011281.1_pt1 | contig 27879 bp, 31 predicted proteins | sample 4694571 | NCBI WGS metagenome assembly VTLG01 (sample SAMN12604809, study PRJNA352737) | marine metagenome | biome: ENVO:00000447; feature: ENVO:00000209|ENVO:00000569|ENVO:01000036; material: ENVO:00002151; isolation source: viral sequences binned using virsorter ...
TGGCAGGACCACTAATAGCAGCAAAACCACTAATAGCAGGAATTGCTGGAGTAGCAACAAGGTACGGAGTTAAGAAAGGAGTTAAGAAGCTGACAAAGAAAATAAATAAGCCCAAACCAGGTAATAAGCTTACTGGTAAAGAAACAAAAGTATATAAACAAATTAAAAAAGGGCTTAACTGGCGTCATAATACAATAAATCAAGAAGGTATTTCAATGTCTAGAATAAAGAAGGCTGCTAAAACTTTAGTTAAAGATTATAGAAAAAAGAAATAATGTCTCCTTTTAAAAAGGGTGTTTATAAGAAATAGCTTGACTTTCTTTAAGTCTTGTGTTATAATTATGGTATGAGTAAAAAATCGTTTAAAGACAAAATGGGTAGATATCGTACCCAATCTCTTTTTTGGGAGATGAGAGATCCATCTATGGCACCAATCTGGTGCATGAAGGACTATGACCTTGTCAAAGGTAATAAGACTTATCCTTCGTTAAAGAATCTATATATGTCGTGGGATCACGTTCCAGGATTTGAATATGAGTTTGCTATGGCAACTCTAGGTTCCTGGGATCACTGGTTAAAGCTATGTAACGATACAACACCTCAAATTAAAGATATGATACAAGGCTGGCGTGATGAGTTAGATATTAAACTCAAGGCAGTTGGGATCAAGGCTATCATTGCCTCATCATTAGATAATGATGCTAAGGGTCTTCAGGCTAGTAAATATCTTGTAGAAAAGGGTTATGCTGTCAAAAAGGCGGGGCGCCCTTCCAGGGAAGATATAGAAAGAGAACTTAAAACAGATGCTAGGGCTGCTAAAGAACAACAGGCAGATCTTGAGCGTATTGGCTTAACAGTAATTAACGGAGAAAAATAATGGCATTACCAATTATAGCAGCAGGAGTAGCAGCAAGATATGGAGCTAAGAAACTAGCTAAAGCATTAATTAAAAGAAACACTAAGAAACTAAAAAAAAGTTATAAAGCTTATGTAGAGTCTGTTGGTCCTTATGGTAACCCTGTTATGAAACCTATGGGTGGTGTAGCTAAGAGTGCTAAAGATTTTGTTAAAAAATTAGAAAAGAAAGGACAAACTGTTTTTACTAATGCTGAACGAACAAAAGCTCCGTACAAAGCATCTCAAGAAAGAAAGGTTAGAGCTATTCAAAGTCTTAGAAAAGAAGTAAGTGATGCTAATTATTATAGTCAAGGTATTAAACCTGATTATAAACTTCCTAGATATGTAGTAAAAAGACCAAGAATAAAATAATGGCTTACATGACAAATGGTAAGAGAGACTATAAGAAAGAATTAGCTTGGGAAAAAAGAAACCCTCAAAAACAAAGACAAGCTAAAAGAGTATTACGAAATAAAGTTCATAATGAAATGGTTGCTAAAGGTAGTTCTAAACATGTAGACCATAAAGATGGTAATCCAATGAATAACAAACCAAGTAATCTACAAGTTGTATCGGCTAGTTACAATTTACTAAAAGAAGCAAATAGAAAGAAATTTAAATCAAGGAAAACATAAATGGCTAAAATTACACTCCCTACCATTGCAGCTGGATATGCTAGTAACACAGCATTCAATACTGCATATGACTTAATAGAAGCAGAATTCCAGAATAAAGTATTATATAGAAATAATACTAGTGGTGAAGCTAATACCATGGCTAATGCTCTGGATATGAATAGTAATAATATTACTAATGCTGCAACTATTACTTGTACAGCTATTACTGTAGCAGGAGTTAGTCTAACAACTAAAGTAGCGGAAGCTGCGGCATCAGCCACAGCAGCTGCAACAAGTGCTACAGCAGCAGCTACGAGTGCAACCGCTGCAGCAAGTTCAGCTACTGCAGCAGCAGGTTATGTTGATACCTTTGATGATAAATATCTAGGAGCTAAATCTTCTGCACCTACTGTAGACAATGATGGTGATGCTTTAACTGATGGTGCTCTATACTTTAACACAACAAGTAATATTATGTTTGTATATGATTTAGGTTCTACTACTTGGTTACAACTAACACTAACATCTTCTAATCAAACAAATGTAAATACTGTAGCAGCTAATATTGCTAATGTTAATACTGTAGCTGGTATATCAGCTAATGTAACAACAGTTGCTGGAATCTCTTCTAATGTAACTTCCGTTGCAGGAAATGCTACTAATATAAATACAGTTGCAGGTATATCATCTAATGTTACAGCTGTAGCAGGTAATGCATCTAACATAACAGCAGTTGCAGGTAATGCAACAAATATTAATGCAGTAGCAGCAGATGCAACTGATATAGGAGCTGTAGCAGGAAAAGCTACTGAAATAGGTAGACTAGGTACAACAGATGCTGTAGCTGATATGGCGTTGTTAGGTACATCTGCTAATGTTACTAATATGGCAACACTAGGAGCAAGTGGAGTTGTTGCTAATATTGCTACTGTAGCTACTAATGTAGCTGGTGTAAATAGTTTTGCTGACTTATATAGAGGAGCACAAAGCTCTGCACCTACTGGTACTATTACTACAGGCTCTTTATATTATAATACAACAAGTAGTAAACTATTTCTTTATAATGGTTCAGCTTGGGTTGAAGCAGCTTTTGATACTGATAGTGCTGTAGCTTCTTTTAATACAAGAACTGGAGCAGTAACATTAACAAGTGGAGATGTTACAACAGCTTTAACATTTACTCCTCAAGCAGTAAATGCAAACTTAACAGCTATTGCTGGATTAACAAGTGCAGCTGATAAAGGTATTCAATTTTCTGGATCAGGTACAGCTGCTGTATATGATTTAACAGCTGCTGGTAAAGCATTATTAGATGATGCAGATGCATCAGCACAAAGAACAACTTTAGGATTAGGTACTGCTGCTGTCTTAGCTACTGGTATTTCAAATACAAATGTACCTAAATTTACTACAGGTGTAGCTGATGATGACTTTTTAAAAGTAGCAGGAACTGACATAGAAGGACGTTCTGCTGCAGAAGTATTATCAGATATTGGTGGTATTACAGCAAGTTCTACTGATACTCTAACAAATAAAAGTATAGCAGCATCTCAACTAACTGGTACAATTGCTACAGCTAGACTAGGAAGTGGTACAGCTTCAAGCTCAACCTTTTTAGCAGGAGATCAAACTTATAAAACAGTTTCAAGTACTCCTAATCAATTAGTTGAAAATGCAACAGTAGCTTCTGGAGGTTCAGTAACAGCATTAAGAGCTGTTTCTCTTAATACTTCAGGGGAAGTAGGAATATATCCTACAGTTAATACAGTAGGAAGTTCTGTTAATACAACTTCTTCTGTTGTTCACAATCAATTAGGTCTTGGTCCAGGTAATGTTAAAATAAGAACAGTTTTTACAACATCATCTGATACTGGTATTGCAACAATTTATGGTTCATATTTAAATGGTTCAAATGTATGGGTAGAAAATGCTACGCCATTAGTTATTAATATTGTTCCTAAATCAGGTTCAGCTATTAATGAAGGTGGAGGCGCTCCTTATGTTTTACCTGATGGTAAGTTTGCTATTCAACAACAAGGTAGAGCAGATAATAATGGAGCTAATTCAGCAGGAGCTGCTCAATATACTGCTGTTCAAGTAAATGCATCTACAGGCGCTCCAACAATATATGGAAGTACTCTAAAATTAACACAACAACCAGGTAGTACAGGTTCTGCTGATGCAAATGGACAAAGATTTAGTATGAACCATTTTGCTTATATACTTGTTGGTGGTGGTGTTACAGCTTATAAAGGATGGTGGTATAATTCAGCTTCAGGATTTGTAGAAGTGGCAATGGATGCAACTACATATGGTTACCCATCTTCTCATGGAAGTAGTTTTCCACAATATGTATGGAATGATTATAATTTTAGTACACAAAATGCAGCAGGTACTAGATTATATGTTCCTAAAGATCAATATAAAGTAACTGTTTATACTATAGCTAGTAATGCTCTTACTTCAGGAGTTACTCCAACAATTGTACCATTAGTTACAGATTTTCAAGAACATGGCATAGTACATTTTTTAGATACTAGTCATTGTATTCTTTATTATAAAAATTCAGATGGTGAGAGAGTTTTAAAAACTTTTTCATTTTCAACTGCTACATTTACATTAATTGATACTTTTATTTGCCCATCTGATTTTGGTGAAATTAATGCAATACAACAAAAAGATTCAAAAAATTTAGTAATGAGTAAAGGTAGTTCAAGTGGATTCTTTGCAAGTGTAGGTCTTGATACTGATTATACAATTTTAGGTACAGGAGTAAAACAAAACTTTTTTACTAACGAAGGTAATAGACCTATAAGATGGACTGGTTCAGGCGATGCTTGGAGATTATTTGGTAATGATGGCACTAACAATATTGTTGTTCCTTATACAGTAAATGCTTATTCTACAGTCCAGTTTGTATATGGTGGGGTAGCAAGTGCGACAGCTTCTTCAGGTACCACTCCAATTATTGTTGGAGGAGTTGCTAGTGGATATTCTAGCTTAACTGTAGGTAGTAATTATTATGTAGATGATGCTTATAATGGTACATTAACTACAAATTCTACTTATGGTATAGGAAAAGTAGGCAAAGCTATTACAGCAACTAAAATATTATTAGGAGAAGTAGCATAATGACACCTGAATATAAAGCAGCTTTAAAAACAAAATTAGAAGAAACAGATTGGTCTGTATTACCTGATGTTAAATTAAAAAGTTATTGTTTAGATAATTTTATACAATATAGAAAAGCTATTAGAGATGAATTATTAGGAAATACAAATGAAACATGGATTCTATCTAAAATTCCATCAGCACCAGAAGAAGAATGGGAATAACACTTAACTTAAAGGAGATATATAAATGGCAAAAGATAAAAAAACACCATTTGATTTGTACGATAAGAAATACAACGTAGAAGATTTAAATAAAGAACAAGCAGTTTTATTTCAACACATAGGTGATTTAGAAAGAAAATCTAATCAACTATTATTTAATTTAGATCAGCTTAATGTAGGTAAACAAGCTTTTGTAGATAAATTAAACGAAAGCTTAACTAAGGAGAAATAATGGAGTATTTAGTATATATTATAGTTGGACTTTATATTTGGGAAGTATATCTAGAAACTCATTGGTATTCTTGTTCTTTATATAATAAATATATAAATGTTAAAAATAAATTTATAGATTTTATAAAAACAAAAGTTAAATTATAATGGCAAAAACACCAGCATGGACTCGTAAAGAAGGTAAAAATCCTAAAGGTGGATTAAATGCAAAAGGTAGAGCTAGTGCAAAAGCACAAGGCTCTAACCTTAAAGCTCCAGTTAAATCTGGTAAAAACCCAAGGAGAGTATCTTTTGCTTGTAGATTTGCAGGCATGAAAGGTCCAATGAAAGATAGTAAAGGCAGACCAACTAGAAAAGCATTAGCTTTAAAAGCTTGGGGATTTGGTTCTGTAGAAGCTGCAAGAAGTTTTTGTCAAAATAATAAAAAATCATAAGGAGAGATATGTCAAGTCCTAAACCGAATAATCCTGCTTTATGGTCAAGAGTAAAAGCAGCAGCAAAGAAAAAGTTTAAAGTATATCCAAGTGCTTATGCTAATGCATGGGCATCTAAAGAATATAAGAAAAGAGGTGGTAGTTGGTCTGGTAAAGATAATAGAGTAGCTAAGAAAAAACGTGGCTAAAGGCGGACTAGGAAAATGGTTTAAAGAAGACTGGGTTGATATAAAAACAGGGAAACCTTGTGGTCGTAGTGGTAAAAAAGATAAAAGAGGTTATCCTGCTTGTAGACCTAAAAAGGTAGCTAAGAAAATGACAGCTGCTGAAAAAAGAACAATGTCTAAAAAGAAAACTAGTTCTAAACGTAAAAAATGGAATGTAACTGCTTCGGGTAAACGAAGAAAGAAGGCATAAATGAAAAATGATATGATAAGAGAAGCAGCAGAAGCTGATCTCTTAACGTTTATTAAATTAGTTGCTCCTCATATATTATATGGTGCTATTCATGAAGAACTTATATCATGGTGGAGTAGACAAGAAGCTAAAGATAACCAGTTAGTATTACTTCCTCGTGGACATATGAAAAGTAAACTAGCTGCTTATAGAACTGCTTGGTGGATAACTAAACATCCTGAGACTACAGTTCTTTATGTATCAGCTACAGCTGATTTAGCAGAGAAACAATTATATGCAATAAAACAGATAATAGATTCACCAATCTATCGTAGATACTGGAGTGATATGATTCACCCAGAAGAAGGAAAACGTGAGAAGTGGGCAGTAGCTGAAATAGCTGTTGACCACCCACAACGTAAACTGGAGGGAATAAGAGATGCTACTTGTAAAGCTGTTGGTCTTACTAGTAATACTACAGGCTTCCACGCAGATATTGTCGTACTTGATGACATTGTCGTACCAGGTAATGCCTATTCGGAAGATGGTAGAGAAAAAGTAAGTAATGCTTACTCTCAACTAGCTTCTATTGAAAATCCAGGAGCACAAGAATGGGTTGTAGGTACTAGATATCATCCTCGTGATATATATGATACGATGATAAATATGAAAGAAGTACACTATGATGATGAAGGAGAAGTACTCCAAGAAGATGAAGTATACGAATTGTTTCAAAAAGTCGTAGAAACAGATGGGGAGTTTTTATGGGCTAAGAAAACAAGGAATGATGGAAAAGCATTTGGATTTGATAGTAAAGAGTTGGCTAGGATTAAGGCAAAATATATTGATACAACTCAGTTTTATGCACAGTACTATAATGATCCAAATACTACTGAAAGTGCCAGGATTAATAAAGAGAACTTTCAATACTTTGATAAATCTAATTTAGTAAATAAAGAAGGCGATTGGTATATTAGAGATAGAAAGTTAAATGTATATGCTGCAATTGACTTTGCATTCTCTTTAAGAAAACAAGCAGACTATACTGCATTAGTAGTTATTGGTGTAGATCATCAAGCTAATTATTATATATTAGATATTGATAGATTTAAAACAGATAAGATAGTAGATTATTATAAACATATATTAACTGCTTGGGAAAAATGGGGATTTAGAAAAATAAGGGCAGAGATAACAGTAGCTCAACAAACAATTGTAAAAGAGTTAAAAGATAGTTATCTTAAACCAAATGGAATACCTTTATCAATAGATGAGTTTAGACCAACTAGACATCTTGGAGATAAAGCACAAAGGATTGGTTCTGTATTAGAACCTAAGTATGATAATTTACAAGTTTGGCATTATAAAGGTGGTAATTGTCAAACATTAGAAGAAGAACTTGTAATGGTTCATCCACCACATGATGATATGAAAGATGCTTTAGCAAATGCAATGTCAATATCATTAGTACCTAAATTAAGAGCACAAATGAATTTAGGTTTAAATAAAAAACAAATGACTCACAGCCGTTTTGGTGGTGTGAGTTTTAATTAAGGAAATATTATGGCTGGTGAAGTAGCAGAAATTGAAGGATTAATTGCCCAAGAAAACATGGCTAAAGAATTAGCTGGGTTATATAATCAATGGTGGATTCAAAGAAATAGTAAAGAAGCTGAATGGAGAGAACTAAGAAACTATCTATTTGCTACTGATACTACATCTACATCTAATAGTTCTTTACCATGGAAAAATAAAACAACTCTTCCTAAGTTAACACAGATTAGGGATAACCTACATGCTAATTATATGGATGCTTTATTTCCTAATGAAGATTGGATGAAATGGGAAGGTGCTACTATGGAAGCTTCTACTATGAAAAAACGTAGAGCTATAGAAGCATACATGAAAACTAAATTAAAAGAAGGTGGATTTAGAGAAACTATTTCTGATCTAGTAGCTGACTATATTGATTATGGTAATTGTTTTGGAGAAGTACAATATGTAAATGAATCTCATGTAGATCCTATTACAGAAGAAACTGTTACAACATACAATGGACCTAAGCTAGTAAGAATATCTCCATTTGATATAGTATTTAATCCTGTATCTAGTTCTTTTGCAAAAAGTCCTAAGTTTACAAGATATGTAAAAAGTGTTGGTGAATTAAAAGCAGAATTAGAAACTAGACCAGATTTACAATACAAAAAATCAGCTTTTGATAAAGCTTTAGAAATTAGAAAATCTATTTCTATGTTTAGAATGGAAGATGTTAATAAAGCTAATTCTTTTATAGCTGATGGATTTGGAACTTTACAAGAATACTATCAATCAGGAATGGTTGAAGTATTACAATTTGAAGGAGACTTCTATGATAAAGAAGCTGATAAACTTCATAAAAATAAAATTATTACCATTATCGATAGAAACTATGTCATTAGAAATATCGATAATCCTAGTTATATTGGTCATGATACTAAACATCATGTAGGTTGGAGAAAACGACCAGATAATCTTTATGGTATGGGTCCTCTAGATAATTTAGTAGGTATACAATATAGACTAGATCATTTAGAAAATCTTAAAGCTGATGCATTAGATTTAACTATACATCCGCCAATGGTACTTAAAGGTGAAGTAGAACCATTTGAATGGGGACCAGAATCAGTTATTCAATTACAAGAAGATGGTGCTGTAGATATGTTACCACCTAATCCTGCTGCTTTTCAAGTTAATAATGAATTAGCTGCATTAATGAATACAATGGAAGAAATGGCTGGAGCTCCTAAAGAAGCTATGGGCATTAGAACTCCTGGTGAAAAAACTGCTTTTGAAGTACAGTCTTTACAAAATGCTGCTGGTAGAATTTTTCAAAATAAAATTAATCAGTTTGAAGTAGAGTTTTTAGAACCTATTTTAAATACTATGTTAGAAACTGCTAAACGTAATTTAAATTTACCAGAACTAGCTAAAGTATATGATGATGATTTTGGTGTACAAGATTTTTTATCTGTAACTAAAGAAGACTTAACATCTAGAGGTAAGATTAGACCTGTAGGAGCTAGACATTATGCAACTAGAGCTCAACTTTTACAAAATATATTAGGAGTATTTAATAGTCCAATAGGACAAATGATAGCTCCACATATATCACCTAAACAATTAGCTATTATGGTAGAAGAGTATATGGGTTTTGAAAAGTATAATTTTATTAAAGATAATGCTGCTTTATTTGAAGCTGCAGAACAAGAAAAACTTAAAATGCAAATTCAACAAGAATTACAATCTCAACAACAAGCTCCAAGTATGGAAGAACAAATGACAGAGCAACAAATACAACAAATGGAACAAGGAGCAGCACCAGAACAAGATCCAGCAATGGAAGAACTTCCAGAAGAACCAATGCCTGAATAAGCTTGACTTTTCAGGTTATATGTGATATAATATTAATATGGATTTAAAATCAGATAAAGGCAAAGCCTTAACAAAAATTGAAGCTTTTAGAGAAATAAAAGCTTTTCTAGAAGATCAAATAGATCTTTCACAACGAAAGTGTATGGATGAAGAAAATTTTAATAAACCTTCTTGGTCTGAGTTTCAAGCTTACCAAAGAGGAATACAAAAAGCATATACAAAGTTAAACAATGCAATACCTGACCAAGGAGATAAGTAAGATGAATGATGAAGTAAAAACAGAAACAACTGAAACACCTGTAGAGCAGAGTACTAACGAAGCTCCACAACAAGATACTGCACCAAAAGCGTTTGAGATTCCGACCGAAGCTCAAGAACTAGTTGGTGAAGGTAAAAAGTACCAGAGCCCAGAAGAAGCTTTAAGATCAGTACCTCATGCACAGAAGCATATTGAGACTCTTGAGTCTGAACTTGCTGAAGTAAAAGAAGAACTGACTAAAAGAAAAACTACTCAGGAACTTATAGATGAAATTAAGTCTGGAGTTCAAACTGAAGTGAATACCACACAAACAGCAGAACTTAATCAAGATAACGTAATGGATTTAGTTAACCAAACTTTATCTATTAGAGAAAAGAAAGCTCAAGCTGAAACAAATGCTAAATCAGTAGCTGCAAGGTTTACTGAGCAGTATGGAGATAAAGCTGAGACTACTTATAACTCTATAGCTAAAGAACTAAATGTTACCGTTACACAATTAAATGAGCTTGCAGCATCAGCTCCTAGTATTGTATTAAAAGCAGCAGGTTTAACTGCTACTGCAGCACCTGTAGGTAATCCTACTAGTGATGTTAATACAGAAGCTCTTAATAATACACCAAAACCTGATGTAACTTCAGCGAAAGTTGAAGGTGGATCAACTAAGGACTTATTAAAAGCCTGGGGCAAGGCAGGCGAGAAAGTAAAACAACAGTCTTAGGAGACTTAAATGGCACAACTGACTAGTAATACAACTGCGTTCATTGAATCGCAGCAATATTCTCAGTTTATTCTTGATAATTTACACGACTACCTTCTTCCAGAAGGAATGTGGCGTGATGTAACAGACTTCGGTTCAGGTACAACACTAAACATTAAAACAGTTGGTACTGTAACACTTCAAGATGCAGCAGAGGATGTGCCTTTGAACTTTACTAACATAGATACAGGTACTATTACTTTAGCTATTACTGATTATATTGGTGATGCTTGGAAAGTATCTGATGATCTACGTGAAGATGGTTCACAGGTTGATACACTTATGGCAATGCGAGCTATGGAATCTACACGTGCTCTTGGTGAAAACCATGAGACTAAATTCTTAGCTACAGCAAATGATGGACAATCTAAAGCAGGTGGTACAGCAGGACTTAACTTGGTGAATAATAGACCTCACCGTTATATTGCTGGTAATAATACTAATAGAACTATGGAATTGAAAGATTTTGTAGGTATGAAGTTATCATTTGATAAAGCAAACGTACCAGCGGGTGGAAGAATTGCCGTTGTTGACCCAATTGTCGAAGCATCACTTAACAAATTAATTTCTTCAACATCTGTAGTTAATAATACTCCGCAATTCCAAGGTATTCTTAATGAAGGTTTTGCAAGAGATCATCGTTTTGTTAGAAATATTATGGGCTTTGATGTGTATACATCTAACTTTTTACCAGCACTTACAGCAACAGAAACATTAGATGCGTCTGGTTATGGCTTAGCTACTGATGTAGCAGAAATTGGTGATAAAGTTAATATGTTCATGTGCGTAGCAGATGATTCATGTAAACCAGTTATGCATGCGTGGAGACGTGCACCGCAAACTGAAGGTTGGAGAGCTGAAGAAGAAAGAGGCGACAAGTATCAAGTTACTTCTAGATTCGGATTTGGTGTTCAACGTCTTGACTCACTGGGTGTTATCATAACTGATGATACTGCATATTAAGGAGAAAAATAATGGGATATGAAATAGGAAGTAAAAGAGGCGTAGCCAACCATTATGGACCTCGTGGTACTGACGGTCAATATGGCGGTCAGGACAACAGTGTTGGCAAAATCAAAGAAGCAAGTTGGACATTTGACTATGATAAGTTACCTGCATACTCTGCAAGTAATTTAGAAATGCAAATTCCAGCTAATTCAACAGTACTACATGCTCACATTCGAGTATTAACTGCAGCAGTATCTTCTGGTACAGCAAACCTAACTGTAGGTTTGACTGCTACTGATGGTTCTGTTGTAGATGCAGATGGCTTAATTAAAGCTACTGATGCAACTTATGCTAGAATGCAAGTAAAAGGCTTACGACAAGCAGGAACAGGTGATTATATCGCTGTGTTACCTGTAGGAGCTAAAGATGTAGAAGTTACAGTTGCTTCGGCAGCTGCACTAACTGCAGGTAGGTTTGAATTAGTTGTACAATATCAGTATAACTAAGTAGTATGTAATACCTAGGTAATGCCCTCTTCGGAGGGCTTACCCCTAATTTAATACAGGAAATAATATGACAATTCAACATAACGCAATTACTGGGAGCGACCTACATGAGCCTAAAGGTGTGGCAGGTACAGCTGCTAATCTTGTTTATGTTTCTAATGGTTCTAATTCAGGAGCCTGGTCAACCATTTCAGTATCTTCTTTAGCATTGCCTAAAGGAAAGTTTTATTTTTATAATACAGGTTCTCCATATACTTTAGCTCATAGTGCTTCTACTGCAAAAGTAGCTCCAACTACAATAGCTTCAAGTTATGGTAGCTTAGTTACAGAAGCAACATCAGCAAGATTAACATATACTGGAACACCAACAACCGTAGTAAAACTTGACTTTGATGTAAGTGTAAGTCAAGCATCAGGAGCAGATAAAGATATAATGGTATCAGTTCATAGGAACGGTAGTGTTATTCCTGGTTCTCAATCAGTTGTAACTTCTGTTACAGGTGATTTAGTTCAAATGGCAGGTTCATGTTTTTATAATGCTGCTCAAAATGATTACTTTGAAATCTTTGCACAAAATACAGGAGCATCTGGTGATATGGTGTTTCAAAAAGTAGCATTAACTTTAACAGCTACATAGGATAAATTATGGCTAAAATGACTTTACTTGAAATGACACAAGATATTTTATCAGATATGGATTCTGATAATGTTAATGCTATTAATGACAGTGTAGAAGCTTTACAAGTAGCACAAATAATTAAGACTACTTACTATAATATTATTGATGGTAAAGATTATGATTTTTTATATGAATTATTTACAATGACAGCTAGTGGTACAACTGATAGACCTACTCATATGAGTTTACCAGAAACTGTAATTGATTTAAAATATGTAAAATATAATAATAAAAAAACAGCTCCAGCTAAAGATTTATATCAAGTTATAGAATATAAAACTCCAGAACAGTTTATGGATATATGTGATAAAAGAGATAGTACAGCTACTAATGTTAAAAAAGTAACTGATCCAACTGGTATATTTATTAATGTACTAAATGATAAATGTCCACAATACTTTACATCTTTTGATGATGTAACAATGGTATTTGATTCTTATTTAGCAACAATAGATAGTACATTACAAGCATCAAAATCACAGTGTCATGGTAAAAAATCTATTACATTTACACTAACAGATACATTTACTCCTGACTTACCTGTACAGATGTTTACTTATCTTCTTAATGAAGCTAAGTCTGCAGCATTTTTAACACTTAAACAAATGGCTAATCAGAAAGCTGAAACTATTTCTACTAGACAAAGACGTATAATGTCTCAAGAAGCTTTTAGAGTTAAGAATGGAATTACATATCCTAACTATGGTAGGAATGTAGCTAATAAAAGAACACCTAACTATTAATGAATACTTGGGATACTAAGCCATTTATTAAAGGTGATGTGTATGGAGCACCTAAAAAAAAGAAACTTAAACGTGGTATACGTGTAAGTACTTTAAATAAACCTAAAGGTGGGCAGAAATGGAAAGACATTCCTGGTTCATTTTCAAAACAACTTAAAAAGAGGACAGTGTAATGGCATTAACAGAATTTGAAAAAAAGGTTGGGTCTTTAACTAAACAAAAGAAAAAGAAAAAAACAAAATTAGATGAAACTCAACTTCCAGTTTTTTCTACGACTAGAAAATTAATTTGGCAACAACAAAGAAAACAAGGAGCTGATAGATTTGGAGGAGGCTCTCCTGCTAAGGACTATGGAAAGAAAGGTGGTATGCAACCTATAGAAAAAGCTATAGATAATACTATTAAATCTAAAAAAGCAGCTAACTTATCTACAGGTTCTAGTATATATAATAAAACTAAAGCAAATCTAAATACCGCTTATAAAGGTAAAACTTCTATGCATGATATAAATGAAGGTAAATTTGGACATACAGCAAAACCTAAAGGTAAGATTGGTGACGTACAGCAAATTACTGAAGATACTAAATATGGTGGAATGCAAACTGATAAAAAAGGTAGAGTAAAAACTCCAAAGAAAATAAATGAAAATAAAAAGAAAAAGAAAAAATTAACTTTACAACAAAAAGCACAAGAATCTATGGGCTTTAAAGTAGGCGGGAGGTTTGGATACTAAAATGAACTACAAATCAAAACCAGTAGCAAAAAAGAAAAAGAAAAAGAAAACTAAAAAAGTAGCAAAATTAGGTAACCCTAAAAAACAAGGATATTAAAATGACACAAGAAATTGTAAGAAGTTATAAAACTAAAGGTGTAAAAGAATTACAAACTTTTATTAAACCTGGAACATCACATTATTTAATACAATGGAGTGATGGAGGTCAACTTCCTCAAGAATTATCAGGTATGTATACATCTGTAAGTAATGTAGATACTGCAGTATTTAATTATATTAATACTCAAAAAGAAGAAATTAAAGAGAAAAAAGAGTTAACAGCTAAAGAAAAATATTACGCTAAACAAAAAGCTAAATCTGAGGAGATTTAATGGCTCAGAAAGGTGAAAAGGCGTTTAGATCTTTTATTAAGGGTCTAGTAACTGAAGCTAATCAATTAACGTTTCCAGAAAATGCTTCTGTAGATGAAGCTAATTTTGTACTTAATCGTGATGGTTCACGATATAGACGTTTAGGTGTTGATTATGAAGCAGGCGCTGCTCATACAGCTACAGGATTAACTGCAACTCAGTTACAAGAAGGTAAACAGTCTTTTCATGTTTGGGATTCACCAGCAGGAGATACAAATGTATCATTAGGTATAGTTAGAATTGTAAATAAACTTTGGTTTATGGATATGTTAACAACTGCGCCATCTGCTAATTTAAAAAATAGTGGTTCTCCTATTACTTTATCTGGTTTAGGTAGTAATGATATAGAAGTTTCTATTGTTAATAATAAATGTGTAGTTGTTTCAAAAGATTTAGATAATCCAGTATTATTAACTTATAATAAAAGTACAGGAGCAGTTACTCAATCTACTATAACTTTAGAAATTAGAGATATTTATGGTGTACATGATGGTTTAGCTATTGATGAAAGACCTACTTCATTAACTGAAGTTCATGAATATAATTTACGTAATCAAGGTTGGAATAAAAATATTGTTACTGGTGATGCTAGTTATCCAGATGCTTTAGATTATCATTTTCATGAAACAGGTGAATATCCTAGTAACTCTGATAGTTGGACATTAGGAAAAGTATCTAATGTTAGTTCTGCAAATTATGAAAAATATGATCCAGATACATTAGTTAAAAACTCTCAGTCTAATTTTCAAATAGCTAAAGGCTCCTTTATTATAGAAGCTTTTAATAGAGGAAATACTAGAATGAGTAAATCTGGTATTAGTAGTTTACCTACAGATAGAGAAACTGGCAACATATCAACAGTAACATCATATGCTCAAAGATTATTTTATTCTGGTGTTGAATCTGGTGTTAATGGTTCAGATAATAGAACTCCTAATTATTCAGGATATATTTTCTTTTCAAAAGTTATTAGAAGTGATGATGATTTAGGAATATGTTATCAAGAAGCTGATCCTACAGATCCAGGTATTAATGATTTAGTAGCTACTGATGGTGGTTCTATACAGATACCTGAGATAACTCGTATAGTTAAAATTGTAGCTTCACAAGCTTCGGTATTAGTTTTTGCAGAAAATGGCGTGTGGGAGGTTTATGGAGATACTGGAGGGTTTATAGCAACCTCTTTCCAGGCAAGTAAGATATCTACTAATGGTATATCAAATGGTAACGCAGTAGTTAATGTAAATGGTAACTTTATATACTGGTCTAAAGCAGGAATATATACACTTAAACCTGATGCAGCTAGTGGTAGGTTTTCATCAGAATCAATTTCATTAACATCTATACAAACTTTATATTTAGATATACCTGAGTTAGGTAAAAATAATGCTAAAGGTTATTACGATGAAAAAGAAAATAGAGTAAGATTTTTATATAATGATTCTGATAGTTATTCAGAAACAAATTATGTTAATAAATATACTAAAGAATTAATTTATGATCTAACTTTAGAAGCTTGGTATAAAAATGAATTATCATCTTTAGCTAGTAATTCACCTTATGTAGCTGATTATGTACCAATACCAGGATACTCTGTTACAACAGTTACAGAAACTGTTTTAGCTGGAGCTACTCCAGTACACCATTCTTCATCTGGAGGTGTTATTGTTACATCTACTGTACCAGTAAGTAGAAGTTCTCAATTTAGTTTTTTAACTATAAGAGCTACTTCATTTACATTATCTAAATACAGTGATAATACATTTATGGATTGGAAAACTGCAGATGGTACTGGTATAACATTTTCTAGTTACTTAGTTACTGGATATGAATTATTTGGAGATATAATGAGAAAAAAACAAATTCCATATCTCTTTTTATATTTAGAACAAACAGAAAAAAGTTTTAGTGCTAGTGGATCAGATTTTATATTAGATAATCAATCTTCTTGTTATGTACAATCACAATGGAATTGGGCTAATTCAGCAGCTAGTGGTAATTGGGGAACAGCTTTTCAAGCTTATAGAATATTAAGATTACCTACGCCAACAGGAGCAGGAGCATGGGATAGTGGTAATTCTATGGTAGTAACTAAAAATAAACTTAGAGGTTCTGGTAAAACTTTAAGTTTAAAAATATATTCAGAAACTAAAAAAGATATGAGATTACTGGGTTGGGGATATCCAGTTACTATGCAATCAACACAATAATATGGAAATATTGTACGAAGAAGGTGATAATGGTTTTATAGGTATAGATTTTAATAAAGAGATGAATGAATGGACAATGCATATAGAATGTCATTCATGGAGTCATAATAAGTTTAAAAGATATTTAAAAGGTTTAGAAGTAGCTAAACAAAAGTTAAGAAATAAAGGAATTAAAAGAGTTTTTGGACTATGTGAAACAAAAAAAGAAAGAAAGTTTAATATAGTCTTTGGAGCAAAAGCAGTACCAAATGGAATTATATTAACCGAAGATGGTTCATTAAATTATTTAACAGTATTGGAGATTTAAAATGGGAAGTGTAGTTAAAAAAGTAGCACCAATAGCAGCTATAGGCATGGGAGGAGCTGGATTGATGGGTTATGGTCCTTTAGCAGGAATTGGAGGAGGTCTTACTGCAAATATTCATACCGGTATAGCTGGTATAGCTGCAGGTGGTGGATTAAGTTTAGGAACTGCTCTTCAAGCTGGTGGATTACTTTCAAATGTAGCTAGTAGTATTCAATCTAGTAAATATGCATCTAGACAAAATGCTTATCAAAGACAACAAACAGATATGCAAAATAAAGCAGATCAAGCTAGAAATAGATATAATCAATTACTTCAAAAACGAAGTAGATTAACTCAAATAAGACAAGCTCGTATAAGACAAGGTGAAGTTGAAGCAGCTACTGGTGGTTCAGGTTTAGGAATACAAGGAACATCTTCTGCAATAGGTGCAGTAGGTGTAACAGGTACACAAGCTTCTGCTAATCTAGGTAATATTAATGTAGCTCAAGATGTAGGTAATCAAATAACATCTTTAAATACTTCAGCTGCTAATTATGGTTCTCAAGCTAATACTATGGCATCTAGAGGTACTATGTGGAGTAATGTAGGTACTCTAGGAGGTACACTTTTAGAAAGTGGTAAAGGTATTGCTAATATATTTGGTAAAGATTAAATAAATGGTAGATACTATTAATAATGGAACTACAGTACCTCCTTTTAATGCAGGACAATCTAAGGCGCCATCTAATAAAAATGAAGCTTTTTATGTAGCTGCAACAAACGGTTCAGAAGATCCTATTAGTGAATATGATAAAATTTTACAAGAATTAGATTTAAATGGATATTCAAATATTATTCTTAAGGCTCAATTAGATTGGCAAAATGAACAAGATGTAGTTAAAAAGGAATTTTTAGCTAATGTAATTACTGACCCTCTTCTTAATAAAGAAGATAAAAAACGTGTATTATTAGATTATCAAGAAACTAATATTCCTTCTAAATCTTTACAAGATAAATATTTTAGAAATTTAAGTCAAGAAGAAATAATAAGAAATAATTGGGATGAATCTAATGAAGATATAAAAACCTTTGAAATTCAATTAAATGAAACAAAAGTTCAACAAGACTTTTCTAAACTTTTAGAAACTGCTGCTACAGTAATAAAAGGAAATCAAATTAGTGAAGTTGCAAATGGTGAAAGAACTATTATAGCTAAAAAAATACAAGATAAAGATAAAGATACAGGAGGCAGATTACTATTTGGTATAGACTCAGAAATTTTAGCTTATGGAAGAATGTTAATTGGTGAATCTCCTATTTGGATGGATAATATAATTGATTTATTTATGTATGATAATCCAGATGGAGATGATAAAAAAACTTGGGGTGAAATTATGGAAATAGTTGAAGCTCAAAATAAAGAATCTTGGACTGGTGAATGGCAAGAAACATTTGATGATATGCTACTTAAAATGGGATATAACACAGCAACCATTAATGGTACTTTTGTTAATAAAGCATTAACTACTGTTGGAGAATATATACAAACAGCTGCTGAATATATTAATCCTGAAGACCCTACTAAACCTGCAGTTATATTAGAATTAGTTACTGCATTTGCTCCTGTAGCTTATGGTGCAGTAAAAGTTAGATCTAAAGTAAAAGCTAAAAAACTTGTAGATAAAGTAATGGCTCAAGTAGATAAAGAAACTAAAGCAACAATAAAAGCAGAAAAGAAAAAAGCTAAAGTACAAAGTCAAACTCCAGTAGATCCTAATTCACCTATGGTTACTACAATAGCTACAAACAAAAAAACAGGCACTGATTTAGTAGATGGTGTATTAGTAGATGATTTTAATGGAGAACTACTTGATGGTAGTGGATTTAATGTTAGACAATTAATACATTATTTAACAGATCCTATGGGAGATATAGTTAAAACATTAGATTTTGGATGGCATGTAGATGCTGCTAGAATTAAAGAATTAAATATTAATATGCAAAGAGCAAGAGAATTACAAATACTTAATCCTGTTTTTTCTGATTTAGCTAAAAGAAAACAATACTTAACAGATATAACTAATAAATTAAATGGTGTTGTTCCTACAATACCTATGGTAATTTCTAATACTTTTAGTATATTTAATCCTACTAAATCAGGATTTAATACTGAATTAGCCTTTAGAAAATCAACAACTGCAGATTATAAATTTAGAGAATCTAAAAATGCATCACAACAATTAAGAGAAGCTGTAGGCGAAGCAGAAGATATATTTATTCAAGAAGTAAATACTAAAAATCAAATAGTTAATGAATGGAATATTAAAGATAAAGTTAAAGTAAAAGCTTCTCAAGTAAATGGATATAGAGTTATTTGGAAAAAAGATGCTTCTTTATATGATGGTTATTTTAATGGTTGGGGAGAAACAATATCTGAAAGATTTAAATATTCTAATATATTAGGTAGATATGTATTTGGTCCTTTACAGACTAAATTTTTTGGTGGTAAAGGATTTAGTAAAAAAACTGGAGCTACTACTGAATGGTTTGCAGCTTATGGAGCATTAAATAGAAATAGTGAATTTAAAATAAATGTTTCATCATTAATGAAACAATCTTTTTTAGCAAGACAAAAAGATATATTAGTTCGTGATATTCTTTCATTAAATAAAAAACAAAGTAGTATTTTTGCTGAAGTATTAGAATATCAAGATAAATATGGACAAGATTTTGTTGTTGCTGATACAATTAATTCAATAGCTGGAGCATCTTTAGATGCAAAAGTAATTAATAAAATACAAACAGCAGCTTATCAATATAGAAGATTTGATAAAGAATTACATTATTATGATAATGTAACATATAAAAATATGTTGCAAGAAGCTGGTTATGTTAAAGCTTTTATAGTAGATGATAGACCTCATGCTGTAAAAGAAAATTTTTCAATTAAGAGAAATAAAGATGGATCAATACCAGAAGTAAAAGTTTGGGATTTTGATAACAATGTACAAATTAATACAATTATAAAACCTGGTGAAAATACTCATTATGTTTATGATGCTGATAATAAACCTGCAGGACAAATATATAGATTAGCTAAACAACATAGGGATGGATCAAAAGTATATAATTATGGTGTTTTTGGTAAAGTTAAAGCACAGTCATTACCTAATAATATGCTTCCACAAAGACCTGGACACGTTCCTAGAATGCATGATGAAGCATATACAATTACTGCTTATCCTAAATATATAGAAATAGATGGAAGAAAAATAGATTTACGTAATTTAGATACTGGACCTACTGCAGTATTAGATGCAGATTTATCTACTACTAAAATAGCTCCAGGAAAATTTACAAAAGAAATGGCAGAAAATAAATCTAGTATTATTAAACAAATGCAACCTTATAGTCAAGTTATAGCAATGAGAAACTCTAAAACTGATGCTTATACATATGCAGGTGAAAAAATTAGACCAAGTAAAGATACTATATATGTAGTAGAAAAAGCAAAAGAATTAGAAACTAATCAATTATCTGATTATTATGTTATGCAAGAAAGAACTGTATCTGGTGAAAGACTAAGATCAGATGATATAAATTTTGAAATTAAATCAGATCCATTTGCTACTTTAATGGAAAATTTATATACAACAGGTGCTAGAGGATTAGATCAATTAGCAATAGATCAATTTAAAATGGAATGGGTATCTACTTTTGTAGATAGTAAAAAAATTACTGTAAAAGCTAATGAAGCTCCAACTAATATATTAGATACAGGATTTGGTGAATTATCTGCACCAATTAAAACAGAAGCTGCTATGAGAAATAAGTTTCCTATAAGAGAAGAACAAATACAAAAAGTTGCAGGTAATGAAGAATTTTATAATGCTGCAATTAAATCTTGGAATAAAATATATGTAAAAGAAATGGGATATGCTCCAGGATTATTATCTACTGTTGCAAAATCTACACTAGATAAATTAGGTGATGCTACTGAAGATGTTAATGTTCTTGGTATAGCTAAATTAAATAAAGTAATTAGAGAAGGACAAAAACGACCTGCTAGTGTAGTTAGTATACCTCTTAAAACAGTTACTCAATTTAGAATTATGTTTAATACTGTTAAACAATTAATTTTACAGCCTATGGCTGCTTTAACACCTTTACTTACTGTATCAGGAGGTAACCCAATAAAGTTTGCTAGAAATATTAAAGATGTATCTGGATTAGCTACTGTTTATTATAAAGATACTGGTATGTTTAAAGGTAAAGTAAAAAAAGATTTAGATAATATAATAGATGCTTTATGGACTGAAGATGGAATTGCTAATACTTTACCTCAAGCTAAAGGTGGTATGAAAAGAATAGACTATGAAATATTATTACAAGTAGCAAAAGAGTCTGGTTTATTAGATGTATCAGATCACCAATTTGCTAAAGGTATTTTTGTAGATAGAATAAGAAGATTAGATGAAGGTAAAAGTATAATATCTCAAGCAGGTAGAAAAACTATAGAAGGATTACAAGAATTTGGATTTAGTTCTGGTGAATTAATTAACAGGTTTGGTCAAATTATTGTAGCAGTACGTAATTTTGAAATAAAAAATCCAGGTAAAAATTGGAGAACTCAAAAAGCATTAAATCAAATTATGTATGATGCATATCAATTATCTGGTGGTATGACTGATATAACTGCATATGGATGGCAACGTAGTACTCCTATGAGATTTTTAGGGCAGTTTGCTTCTTTTGGTATGAAAATGGCTGAAGCATCTTGGAATAAATCTGCTACTCCTTTTAATATGTCTCAAAGAATACAATTATCAGCATGGAATATAGCTATGTGGGGAACTGCTCCTTATGCATTATATAATATAGTTCAATGGACTTCAGATATGCTTGGAAATACAGAAGAAGCTGAAGAATTTGGAAGACAATTAGAAAAGTTACCTATTAGTTATTGGATGTCTAATTATTTTGGTGATTATATATTTGGTACAGAAAGAGATGAAAATGGTAAAGTTATTAGATCTGAAACATTACCAGGAGAAGTATTTGGTCCTTATGGTCTAGAGCCTTTAGGTGTATATGGTGTAGTATTTAAAAATATGATGGGTATTTGGAATGATAATGTAAAAACAAATGACATGGGAGCTACTATTAACTTTTGGAAAAAAGCAGGACCAGCATTTGATTTTATGGTAGATGTATATAGAAATCCTTGGGATTTTTCAATAGAAGATAGAAGTATATTAGTTGCAAAAAGAACTGCAGAATTAATTCCTGTAGCTAAAGGTATTATAAATACAGTAATACAATTAAGTCATGAAACTGCTGGACGTTCTAAAACAGGGCAAGAAATATTTGGAGGGCAAACTACTTGGGAATCTTTATCTCAAAACTTTTTAGCAATACCAAATAGAGCACAAAGAGATGTTTATGAACAATTTAAAAAAAATAAAACAACTAGAGAATTTTTAACAGATTATGCAAAAAGATATATAATAAATGTATATGAATTAAATCCTAATCTAACACTTACTGATTTAAAAGAACATATTGTTAATGCTAAGATACTTTTAGAAGGTATTGAATTTGATATTAAATCACAAGAATGGGATATTGTTACTGATGAAATTATGAGGCAAGCCTTACGTCAACAAGAAAGTATGGCTGAAATTTTATATACTAGCTTTAAAAAAGATTTTAGTAGACAACCTCAATATAGAGAATCAGAAATACAGAGAATTAGAGAACTTGCTGATATATTAAAACGAGAGAATCCTAGTGGTTCAATCTGGTTAGATGAGCAAGTTAAAAACATGGAAGAAGCAAATGAATCATATAAAAAGGAAAATAATTAATGGCTGAATTTAATACTACAAAAATAGAACAAAATACTCCTGGATTAACTTATGCTACACCTAAAGCTATGTCAGGTAAATATAGTAACTTAGGTGCAGCTGCTAAAGTTCTTTCTCAAGGTATTAAAGGTGCTGTATTACTTGATAAATCAATGACTTTAACAGAAGCACAACAACTTGCTGAAGAAGAAGCTCAAGCTTATAAAGATGGTAGTATAAGTAATCAACAAATGTTACTAAATAAAAAATTAGAAACAGAACAAAATTTAGCTAATGCTTCTTTAAATGATAAGCCACAATATCAAACAGAATTAGATGATATTAATACTCAATTATTAAAAGCAAAAGAACAAGGTTTAATATCTCCTTCTGAATTTAAAATGAGAGTAATGCAAAAAACTTCTCAATTAGCTAATGAAAATCCTGCATATGGAAATGAAATTGCTGCTAAAGTATCTCAGGTTTTTGGATATACTGGTGTTAATGATTTATTAACAATGGATCAATCTTTTATAAAAGCACAACAAGCTGCTCAAGATGAACGAATGAAACAAATAGATACAGTATTAATAAAAAATGGATTTCCTACTGCTGGTATATCTTCTGAAAAAAAGTTTGCTCAATATCAAGCAATTACTGAAATAACACAAACAGTAAATACTTTAAAATTATTATCAGATAGTAATGAAGTTGTAGATGCTTATGAATTTGAAGCAGACATTAATGCAAAAGGTGGTTTATATAAACTTGGTGGAGACATAATGGACCAGTATTATGAAAAAGCAAATTTAATTGCAAATGATCCATTAAAAACTGATAAAGAAAAAATGGATGAACATATACAACTTGTAACTGAAGCAAGAAAAATACTTTTGACTACAGTTGCTAGACTTCCTGAGAAACAAAAATATAAAGATTATTTATCAAATACTACAACTGTTTTAGATAAGCTAGAAGGAGATCTAGAAAAAGTTCTAGACGGAACATTTGAAAAAAATCATTTTGGTAATCAAGCTGCAATAGCAAAATCAGTAGCTGAACTAAGAGAAAGAGCTGCAGGAAGAGCTCCAGAAACAATAGATAGTTTAACTAAAATTCTTGGTGCTCTTTCTGGTTTACTTGAAAATAAACGATTTAATAAAGATGGAATTGCTTTAAAATTATTAGATAGTTATTCAAAAAGTTTATTAGACGCTATAGATTCTAATGGTAAAACATCTAATCCAAGATATAGTTATAATGATAATTATTTACAAGATAATTTAACTGGTAATTTACCTACATTAAATAAACAATCTTTAGAATTATTAGATAGTGGAGAAAATCTAGGTCCTCTGGGAACAATGTATAATGACATTTTATTACAAAATGAATTAATAACTAATCCTGATAGTAGACTTACTGATTTAGATCAAAGATTACCAATATTAGCTAGTACAATTGATACTAAAATATTTGAAAATTTATTAACAACTAATCCTGATTTTAGTAAAATGGCTGGTAAATCTATAAATTTTTATAGAAACGGTATACTACAAGAAGCAGCTACATTTAAAGATATACAAGGTAAACTTCTTGTAAATAAAAAAACTGGTATGATAAGATCATCAGATTTAAATGATAGTCTTGGTTCAATACCTTCTAGATTAAATGTATTAATTAAATTTGAATCTAAATTATTTGGTAAAGATCCTGGTGAACATGCTGAAGAAGTAATTAATAGTTTATTTAATACTTCTAATGAAGCGATAGATTCACAAATAATTAATTTTGAAGATTTAACTGACTAAATGAATATTCGTATGCCTAATGGTCAGATAATTTCTAATGTACCTGAAGGTACTACTAAAAAAGAATTAGCTACTAAATTAAATAATAGTTCAATATGGACTGGTGATAAAATAGATGTAGCTTTATTAGTACAAGGTAAACCTGGAGACCCTAAATCAGGTTTAGGTAGTTGGACTGATAAAACTGGAAAAGAAAAGTTTTTTACAGAAATAAATGATAAAGAAGCATCTATTATAGATAATGATAATACTAAATTTATATTAGATTCTGATTTTAGAAAACAAGATAAGTCATCTAAAAAAGTAGGAGTACTTAGTAATATAATAAAACATGATAAATTGTATAAACGTACTCCTGAATTAGCTAATGTAAAAATAGAAATATTACCTACGATTGACCCAGAAGGACCTTATACTAATGCAAGAGCTGCTTTTGATTATTCTTTTAATGGTAGTTTAGAAAAAATAATTATTCATGCAGACAGAATAAAAAATAAAGAAGATTTATTATCTGTTGTTTTACATGAAGTACAACACAAAGCTCATTATGATGCTACAGTTATTAAAGATGGAACAAGTGAGTATTCTTATAAAAAAGATGATTATAGTAAAACTGAAACTCCTATAGCTACAGAGGCTTTAGCAGAAGGGCAACAAGATAACTATTATTATGATTCAAGGGGTATAAAAAGACTAATGAGCACTCCACTAAATTATTTAGTTACTCAACATATGAAAAGAATACTTCCAAGTAATATGAGTACTGTTCCTTCTCCTCCAAATAATCCTGGAGAAGAAACAGCAAGAGGTATATTACTTGAATTTATGGAAGAAATTGCAGAAGTAGAAACTCGTAGACGAAATATACGTGCTAATATTGATCTTAAAACAAAGAAACCTAAATCTTCAGCAGAAGGATTTTTTCAGTTTTTAACAAGAGATAATGAAGGAAAACCAGGTACAAATTCATCTTTGCAAACAGCAATAAATTATACTAAAAGATATTTTGGAAATAGAAAAATAGATTGGATGGATGAAACATATAAATCTGGAGATGTAATGAGTTTATCTTATGAACAACAAATGTTATTAGCTGTAGGTAATCTTATGGAAAAAAAAGGTAGTGATAAACTATGGCTAAAGTTTTTTACAGCTAAAACACCTAATGAATTAGCTCAAGCAAAAAGAGATATTTATAGTAAGTTACATCATACAGATACAGAAGGTAAGGATGCAAAAGCTATTGCAAAAAATATGAATAAAATTAAATCTTGGAGGATTAAATAATGACTAGTTTATTTACACACTTAATACCAATAGCTCTTGGCTTCTTTGCTAAGTTAATGGCTATTAAATCTAAAAATGCACATGATGAACAAAAGCTCATGTTGCAAGCTTTATCTGCTAAATCTATTCAAATAGATAAAGCAAGAGAAAATGCAAACAAAGAGTCATCCATGGCGGCTTGGAATAGAAGGTTTCTTATTGTAGTTATACTAGCTTTAGTAGCTATATATCCATTAGCAGGTATGTTTGGTATAGAAACAGTTATACCTGTTACTACAGAAGGATTTAATTTATTTGGTTTATTTGAAATAGGTGGGGGTACTACTCTCCAAACAGTTACTGGTCTCTATAAGTTTGATGAGATTTTCCAATGGGCAACCATTATAATCGAATTCTACTTTGGAGGACAGCTTGCAAAACCCAATTAAAGACGAAGAACTAGTTCACGTTTTAGATATAACATCAATAGGTGTATTACTAGGATCTTTAGCTGAAATACTACCGCATGTTGCTGCTATATTTACTATAGTATGGACATGTATAAGAATCTATGAAACTAAAACAGTTCAAAAATGGTTAAACAAATAATGAATAGAATTGAAGAGAAAGCAAGTGTAAACTTTAGTTTAAGTTTTCTTATTCAATTAGTAAGTGCTATAGGTTTAGGTGTATGGGCTTATTCACAATTAGATGGAAGGATTAGTACTGTAGAAAATGCAACTGATACTGCTGTTGAAGATATATTAAGAATAGAAGATAGTATGAGTGCTAATCAAGATAAACCAATTTCATCAGATCATATTCAAAATACTAAACTTTATAATTTAGAACAAAATGTTTTACAATTAAGAAGTCAAATTAAAGTATTAGAAGAAAGAACATATAAACACAGTTTAGATCATAGAAACTTTGCTATCGACCAGGAAAAAGATTAAAAAAATATTATTAATTACTATAACTGGTCTTATTATATTCCCTGTAACACCAACTATACTTTTGATAATATCTTTACTACTTTAACAGGTATACCTAACTTCTGAGCATATTTAATAGCATACTCAGTACCTTTACTTTTTGTATCCCACAATACCAATAGCTCATCTGCATTATTAATAATTTGTTTTGTACGTATAAAAAAGTATTTACTATTAAAATTAGCTTGAGCATCTATTAAATGATAAGGTAGAAAATTTACAGTATCAATTTCATTAGCTTTTGCATAATGCTGAATAATAGGGTCTATACCTTTACCAGAACTTTTTAAAATTACACTAGGTGTATTGTCCATAATATAATTATGTATTGTTTGAAGAACTTTGGCATCATCTGTAATACTTCTACTACCTATAATAGCTAACTTCATTCTTTAAACCATGCAAGTTGTACTCTACAAACAAATATATCTATAAGAAGATAACCTATTTCATTACCTTCTACTTCTCCATCATAAAATTCAAATCCTAAATGGACTCCCATAATTGGTGATATTGTTATTTTCATAATTCACAGCTCCCACCTGTACAGGCTAATGTTTGAGATCCTTCTGTGTTATCATCTTCTTCAATAAAAGATGTCCAATCTATTTGTTTAGGTGTAATCTTACGTAATGCTTCATACTCTTCTTTAGTTGCATCTTGATAAGGTGCTTGTACATAAGAGTGATCTGAATGAGGTAAGAATGATATACCTGATATTTCATCAAAGTATTTCCATACCCATGCACCTACATCCATCCATTCATTATCTTTAACAGATATAGTAACTGAAGGTTTATGTTCACACCAATGACGTTGATAAACTAACCAGTTTTCTAACTGTTCTATAGCAGTCATATCGTTACGAGTTATAGCACCTTTAGGAGCTTTCATAGGAAAGCTAAATACTGCTGTACTATCAGGTCTAAACTGCTCATCTTCTACTTGTACACCACTATCTTTTAAAAAGTTATAGATAGGGTCTTTCTTATCCATACGAATAGTTCTTATGTAGTAGTCGTTATGCCTAGCATGAATGCCGCTAGCACTATTACACAACTGAGAAACAGTACCAGATGGTTTAACACACGTAATACTTTTTGATCGTG
>VTLG01013039.1_pt1 | contig 27878 bp, 52 predicted proteins | sample 4694571 | NCBI WGS metagenome assembly VTLG01 (sample SAMN12604809, study PRJNA352737) | marine metagenome | biome: ENVO:00000447; feature: ENVO:00000209|ENVO:00000569|ENVO:01000036; material: ENVO:00002151; isolation source: viral sequences binned using virsorter ...
CAATACGTGTACCACCAAAAGGACATATCACATCTATCAACCAAAGGTTATCTCCACTGTTCCAATCGTGTGGTTGAATCTTTCTTGTTCTATTTTTATAACCTTCTTCAGCTTCTTCTGGTAACATCGCCCAACTTGCATAACAAACTGGAACTTCTTCATCTACATATATTCTGTATTGGTTTAACTTTAGTGGTGGTATAACCAATCGTTGTATATCTCTTATAGTCCAGTTCTCATGTTTAACAGACAATGATAATATAAATAATACTTTTTCTAAATCACTTTGATAATCGTGTTGCAATAATCTCTTCTGCCTTTGGTAATAATCTAATACCACAGTATCCAATCATGAATGCTATGGCTGGACCCCAAGTCATATCCAAGGCCCAATGTTTCATTATGGGTGGAATAAACCATTCTGCAGCTATCCACCCTACAATAACTGCTAGAAGAATATCCTTTAAAGCAGTCCAGTTAAAGTTTTTCTTTGTTAATACATTCGTTACACCACCCACACCACTTGATAGAATACAACAAGTCTTTGCGCCTAGCGTTTGAATCAACCACTCCATGACTGCTCTCCTTTTAAATTATAACCATATACTATCCAATATTTTGTTATATACTATTATAGCATACTTTTTTTTATAATACAAATTTAGAAAGTCCAATAAGTCTTTTTCTTTTCAGTTACTTCATCATCGTAATATGGATCATCAGGATGTACCATATGCCAAGAGTCTTTCATATAGTGTATAGCCATTGTCATGGCATCCACTTGGTCATCGTGTGCCGCATTAGGAAACCTTAGTAATTCTTCTATTAGTTCATCTGACCACTTCTTATTATTGGGTATCCACATTCTACCAGCTTCTATGATAGGTGAGGCAGAATATACTCTTGCTACCTTATCTCTATCAGGTGTATACTCCAGTACAGGTAGCCCACCTCTTCGCATATCCTGTATCAGAGACTGTCCACTGGCTTTCTTCTCCACCATACACACATCTGGCTGGTGTTCATTGTAGAGTTTCTGTGCGAGCTTTCTTAGTTCTGGATATTCAAACCTACCACGTATGTTCCCTAGCAATATCATATGGGGTACAAAATCTTCATACCCTATATCATCCTGATTGTACATGGAGAATATACCCCATGTCTGTATGACACTGTAATCAGCCGTAGTTCGTGTGGAAAAAGCAGTATCATAGGTTTGAACTATAAAATCACATGTTGGCGGCTCCTCATATTCCCAATACTTTAACCATTTCTTCTTTATAATCCCACCTTCTTCTGGTGTGGGGTCTTGCATGTACAGGGCATTCCAGTATCGGCTACCATTACTTGCCTTGATCTCGCTCTCGTCCATTCTCAGGACATCATCACTCTTCCATTCAGGAAAGTAACTAGAGCCTACAGGTAAGTCAAGCAATTGCGCTGCTTCTTCATCAACCCATGCAGGTATTCTAATTACTTCCCAAGGGATCGTTTCAAACTCTCCCATATTCTCCTGTTGTTTTAGCAACCAGCCACAGAGATCGTCATAGTGGTAGCGTGTATTGATAATAACAATAGCACCATTGGGCATTATGCGGGTTCTAAGTCCTGCTGGGTACCATTCTTTGATATATCTCCTACCTGATGCACTGATTGCGTCCTCTTCAGACATCACATCATCCAATATAGCGATATGTGCGCCACGTCCAGCTATTTGAGAGCGTACACCAGCAGCATAGTACGTCCCATTCTGGTTTGTCTTCCACTTACCAGCAGCCCTGACATCGCTCCTTAAAGAGACTCCTTTAAATATCTTTGAAAACTCTTCTGTATTCACCACATCTCGTACAGATCGTCCAAAGTCACTGGATAACTGGTCACTGTGGGATACAGTCAGTATCTCATGTTCAGGGTTCCTTCCAATATACCAAGCAGGAAAGAGTTTAGAACAGATAACAGACTTAGAAGACCGTGGTGGAAGAAATACCATCAGCCGTTTTATCTTACCAGACTCTAAATCCTTTAGTTTATCTGATATAACTTCGATATGTCTACCCATCCTCCAATCAGATACCAGCATTGGAGCCATCATCCTAACAAATGTAATGAAATCTGTTTTAGATTGTTGATTTACTTTTTGATCTAGCAATCCCTTTAAATTAATGAAGGGTTGTAGGTACTCATTAGTACTCTCTAATATATCCATAGTACTATTATACACTATTTAATATTAATATACAAATATAAATATAATAAAATAATAATAATATATATTAAAGTTACTTTAAAGTTACTTTATAGCCGCATCTAAAAAATATTTTGATTATAGACCCTTGATTTTTTGAGAATATCTGTCAGTGGTATTATATATATATAGCATGCGCGTGAGTTTTTCCCCCTACCCCCATGTTCTCTGTTTGTTCTGCCCCAAATGACTCCGTAGGAGTCCCATCTAATACGTCGAAAACCCTGAGTTTTACGAAGGGTTTTCTCCTTAGTATTAGTAGGAACTTTTCAGCCAATTCTGTTGCAAATTTGTCACAGTTCCTGTGGAAATCATCCGAAGGATGTACAGAATGGCACAATGTCTACTCTGTAGAAACTTGGCAGAATATGTTAAGCCCTTGAGATTGTTATACAATCTAACACATTGCCTCACATTGAGCAACTACGTTGCCATGACGAGATGCAAAGCATCTTGACGAGGCTTGACAAAGCCAAGACGATATACTAATTAATATCTTTAGTAGAGTATCTTACGATACTAAAGAGATTAATTAGATTATAACTTCAACCAACCAACTGGAGAACTTGTTATGGATATTACCCAATTACAATTTGAAATTGACCAATTTCTAAATGGTGAGTACGACGTGTTTGTTTCCACTCATGGAAACGGTATAGACCTTCATAACCGCTTTGGTTATGTTGAGACCTTTGATGATGTAGAGGAAGCCAGCTACGAGCTTTTCAAAGGTTAATTAAAAGCCCTGTAGTAGAGTTCTTACGATACTACAGGGCGTTAATTAAATAGGAGGATTTGCTATGGAATGTTTAGTGGAACTAAAAACAGTTTATGGACAGCAATTTTGCTATCCCAAATGTGAGAAATCAGAACTCCTTGCCAAGATAAGTGGCAAGATAACGCTAACCAATGAAACATTGGCTCTAGCTAAACAGCTAGGGTACACTTTCAAACAGGAAGAAAAGGAGATATTCCCACTATGAAAAAACTAATATGTGGTATATTTGTCACACTACCAGCTTTAATAATAACCTGTATCTGTGCATGGGGTATGTCTATGGATGGTGCGCCAGTGAATCTACTTGTAGTCTATGGTCTTTGCTCTAGTATGATACTGGTATATGGTGGCTGGCTTGCTTCCAGCATGATTGTAGGAGATGAAAAATGACACGCAAACATTACGTAAAAATAGCACAGCTATTAGGAAAAACTAATGCTTCGCAAGAAATAATTGATGGTATGATTGATTTATGCCTTGAAGATAATTCAAGGTTTGATGCTGATATTTTCAAAGATGCCATCGCTCTGGCAAGCTGTGACAACGCATTGAATGTCTAATTGATGCCCATAGTAGAACTTTAGTGATACTATGGGTATCTATTAGGTATTGATAGCCTAACCCAAGCCAGTGGGGTTTGACATTGGCAACTAATCGGAGATTAAGATGGAAAAAGTATTTGATGTTTACCAAGGTAAAAAGTGGGTAGAGCTAAAGCAAAAAGAAAAGGGTGACAGATCACTCTTTGATAAAGCTGCTGAAGCTGGCAAAGCCATTCGTATTCGTGGACTAGCCAATAATGGCAAGGAGTTCTTCAAAGTCATTAAGAACGCGGATGTATTGCCAGAGGGTGAGCCACTGTCACAACGGGCAGTGTAGTTGTTTTATACTTAATTAAAAGCCCTGTAGTAGAACTTTAGTGATACTACAGGGCGTTAATTAAAGGAGAATATAATGGATAGTACAGTATTAGAAGTTTATGTGAGAACATTTTTCACAACACTTAAAAGTGATGAGCCAGAATTGTACAACAAAACCATGCGTTTATTTAAAGCTGGCAAGGGTGACGCGGTAAGAGACATTATGTGGGAAGTTTTCAGCAAGGGAAAATAAAATGTTTGCAAACCATCAACCTCAGATAGAAGAATATGCGATGCAATCACCAGACCATGTAGCTGATGTTGGCTATTTTGTATTGGCAACAATACAACAACAGTTCAGCGTAGTGCGTGAGAGCTATTGGGATATGAAAGATAAAGGTCTTGATAGCAAGTTTGCATGGGGCAGTAAATCCGCTGGTATGAAACGTATACAAGCAACAAAGAATAGTATATATAAAGATATGTTTGGACATTCACTGTCCCAATCTGAATTACTCTTATCTATTGCAAGTATACCTGGGCTTGGATTAGTAAAAGCTGGATTTTATATCCAGATGTGTACTGGCTCTATGGGATGCTTGGATGTACATAACCTTAAAAGGTTTGGACTAGACAGTAAAACATTTAAAGTTCCAGATACTTTAGCTTGGGATACAGCTTTAAGAAAAGCTGACTTCTATCTGGAAACTATACATAAATTCGGTGGTAGTGAATACCTATGGGATAGCTGGTGCGACTACATAGCCGCGCTGTATCCAAAGAAATTTAGAAATGGTGAGCATGTGTCACAATGCCACGTTGATTATCTCATAAAGAGATAGCGGTTTATGGTGTAGCCGTTTGTAATACACCAGATACACAGAAGGACCAAGACTATGATAAAACCCCAACTAAAAGAAGTAAAACCAGATTGTAAAATGTATCGTGACCTTAAAAAAGTAGTAGGTAATAGAAAACTTAATGCAGGAAATGTTAAAAATTTATATATAAGCATGGAAAAACACCCTGATGTACAGCAAGCAGCACCATTAGTAATATGTAAAAATCCTAAGACAGGAAAATGGGAGATAGTAGACGGGCAACATAGATATAAAGCATTACTAATGCTTGGACATCATATATGGGTATTGATTGTTGATTATAAACTAAGTAAAATGATAGGAGTTATTAACAGTAATGGAAAAAATTGGTCTTTATTAGATTATGCTAACTACTATTCTGAAAATGGCAATAAAAACTATCAAAAGTTTTTAGATTTACTAGAAGCAAACCCTGTTACAGCAGGTATTTTAATAGGTATAAGCCAAAATTCTACTACTAGAGATTGCCAAAATGGTGGTAACAGAAACTTTAAAGATGGTAAACTTAAAATAAATAAAAATAATTTACATCACATAGAAGATACGTTATATAAACTTAGGCAAATTGAGTATGCCTCTTGTAACCCGCCGTTAACCAAACCAACTGTTAGGAGAAAAGAATTTTCAGAAGCCTTTTTACACATGTTTGAAAAAGAAAGGTCATGGTACGATCATAATGAGTTTCTTAGAAAACTATCTAACTCTAACCATAAGTTTAATACACTAGCTAACAGGTGTCATATGATACAAGAAATATTACGAATAATGGAAAAATAAATATGATTAATTAGATGTCCTGTAGTAGAACTATAGTGATACTACAGGGCATCAATTAAGTAGGAAAGGATTGAGCAATGAGCAACAAAATAACTTTCATGGAAAAAGAAATCAAAGGGAAAATGGTGAAAGTAAAATGGAACACCACAACTTTAAAAAGCATAGGTACATACATAGACGATGAGGAAAGAGCATTTTTATTTACTGCATCAAGAGTTGAGATTGGTCCCAATACCGCGTATGATATAGCAGAAGCACAGTTGAAGGCAGTAGAAGAACTACTATTAATTTAAGTAACTTAGTAGAGTATCTTACGATACTAAGTTACGTTAATTAAGGAGATGCCAATGAGCAACCAACACAATGATGCTATCAAGGAAATGTTATTTGAAGTAGCCATGACTACATTAGTGAGCAATGGTGAGCCAGATAATGAAAATACAGAGTTAAAAGCTATTAAAATTGTAGCCCAAGAATGGGAAAATTATGGAGACTGATAGTATGTTAACACAAATAACATTAAATGACTTTGAACCTGATGAACACTTAATAATCAGTGAAATAATAACTGATAAATTAGAAGGTATAGAAGATTTTTCGGTGGACATAAATTTTTTAACATGGCATATTGTTGTAGAAAGAGAAGGAGAATAGTATGAGAAAGAAAAATCCATTTGGCAGGAGCCAATCACATGACAAACCATACGCTATTTATAAAAATAACTATGGTTGGGAGTGGCGTGTATTAAAAACATACCAGCATCCTGATAATGAAAAGTCTAATGAGTACGCAAGGTGGTTTGTATCAGCTACCTCACCTGAGATGCACGACGGGGGTTATGAAATGGGTGATAATTATTCTAATGAGATATTAGAAAATGCTTATCTTGAATCTTCATCACCAGAATGGAAAGAACATTATAAAAGTTAAGGTGTAAGGGGTTTTCTTTAGAGTAATGGTCCTTACACCTACCTCCTATGCTGCCATTACTCTTGGTTGGGTGTTTGTTAACTACTCACTACGTTACAGCCTTTCTTTCTGTGTGCTGTAGCGTAGTGAGGCTTTTTAAAAGGGGGAGACATGTACGGTTATGGACAAAGTTCACACACAAAAAGAACAAAAGAAACTGTTACTAATTTATTTAACAAAGGTTTAAGTGCAAGAGAAGTAGCTAGACAGGCTAACAAATTATGCAAGGATGATATTTTAAATCCACTTACTAAAAATGCTGTGATAGGTATAAGAAATAGGGCTGGACAATGTGTCATAAGAAATATAGTATATGGTACATACACCCCGCGAAATAAAACTGGGGGTTACGATAAGTCTCTAGCTTTTAATGAGCATAAACAAAGACTTACCTTAGTTGAAAGACAAAAACAAAGATTGATGAGTGTATTATGAAAGCAAAAGAAAGAGACAGATGGGTGCGACACTATGACCTACATAAGTTAGCCAATCAACCTGCTAACATAGCTACCGATTGGATTAAAGAATGGACATGGTATCAGTATCAGGCAGAGTTTCAGAAACTGGCTGTTGAATTGTTACTAAGAATTGAAGGAGATAACTAATGTCTAACAAACCTTTATATGGATACTTAATATTCTTAGGGATCATAGGGTTAGTAATGTTTCTTATATATTTAAAATTAACTGGGTTTACTATCGGATAGGAGTTGACCAATGACTGATAAAAAGTGGGTTATAATATGCGACTGTGCATGGTGCAATGGTGAAGGTGAAACCTACGGCAATGACCCAAGCGAGAAGGCAGAAGAATGCAGGGAGTGCGATGGGCATGGGATAGAAGAGTTCTATGAAGACGGTGATGAATACGAGAACGAAGAAGAAGTACGACAAGATTATAAAAGTAAAGACATAATATTCTTAGCCCTTGTAGATCGTGCATGGGGCGTTGTAGATCGTGCATGGGGCAGTCCAACAACAAGCATGGAGTAGGTTATGAATATATTTTATTTACATCGTGATCCTGTCGCTGCGGCGCAGATGCAATGTGACAAACACGTAGTCAAAATGATATTGGAAAGCGCACAGATGCTATCCACTGCCCATCGTGTATTGGACGGAGATACCTATGCTGATTTAAGAGGGATGTATAAACTGGCACATAAAAACCATCCTAGTACACGCTGGGTACGCTCTAATTATAGACACTATAATTGGTTATGGAAACACATGAAAGCTCTGATGAAAGAGTACACTATACGTTATGGAAAAACTCATGCAACAGAAAGATTAAACCGTGGACTGTCTATAGAACCAGCTAACATAGACTTCAATGATAACTTCATAGACCCACCACAATGTATGCCTGACCAATACAAGAGCAGTGATACTGTACAAGCCTATCGTGATTATTATATTGGAGAAAAATCTAACTTTGCTAAATGGGATAAGTGTGGTAAGATACCTAAGTGGTATAAGAAAGGATGTTAAAATGATTGAGCCACTTACATACAGGAAGTTAATTCGTAATCTATTGTTTGATTATTACGATGCAGATGATAAAACATTAGATAAAAATATTAAGGTAGAGTTGCCAGATGGTAAAATATATGGTATTATATATATGTACCCACTTGGAGAGACAGGTAACAAAGATATTATTTTAAAAGTAGATGAGGGTAAGGAAGATGAATATTAATTATCAGAGTTATGAAGAGATACCTCAAATAGATAAAGATTATATCTTGACAATGGCTAAGATAAATAGTATTACTGAAGTTAGTCTTGAAGAAATAAATGGTTTTTTAGATATGGTAAATAATTATTCGGAGAGTGACTATGAAGTTACCTGAAGACTTTTGTGAATGGCTGTTTGATATAATGGACATACCATTCGCTAGACAAATGGATTGGAAACTTAAACATCAACGATCTCCAAACGAGAGAAAATATAAAAATGTTAATCGCTATACAAGGGCAGGTAAAAGTGGTAAGTTTGTTATGTGTCCTCACTGTCATGCTGATACCCGTGTCTATCATTTCTCATGGGCTGCTATGACCTGTAATAATTGTATGGCATCTGTTGATAAAAATGATTGGCTTGAAATTGATTGGAAATATTAATAGAGGAAAACCAATGTCTGTTTTAATGGAAGTAGATAAAGTTAGTGGATTAGTTATGAAAGATGGGTACAATTCTTTAAACTATTCAGAGAAATTACAATGTCTTGTATCAGTAAGAACAGCTATTGAAAAAGAAATCGCGTTCACTGAAAAAGATTTTAATTCTTTAAGCATTAAAGGTTAATTAAAATAATGTTTGTTATTGTTCATGATATTTTAAATGATTCTCCAGAAGAGGCAGATGATTTTGAATGTTTTGATATCATGACAAACCCTATGGGATGCCCTATGAAATTTAAAACTGTTAAACAAGCATTAAACTTTTTAAACTCAGTTGGTATTGATAGCGAAGCAATAGCAAATAGTGACGGGGAGATACGCATTGACCGACTCCATTAAACAATACAATGCCGTAGTATCTCAACTACATAAGAATGTAAGCACACTTAAAGTGCAATTAAAAAGGCAGGAAGAAACAATTAAAAAATTAAGAGAAGAACTATCTAAAGCAAAACAAGAAAATAGTATTGTCAATGGTGGTTCATGGGTAGAATTAGATGACAGCAGAAATAATTAATTTTTATTCTTATTGGAAAGATCGACAAGAAAAGCTAAGAAGATCAATGGGTTTTCCTGCTGACCTTTGGTACATGATGTTGGATAATGGGTACAATCCATTAGATAAAGATGATGTACTACAATTTATAGATGACTTAGAAGATAATGTAATTCTTTATGAGTAAAAATCTCTGGCAACAAGATAGACAATCTCTTTTTAGAAACCTTATACGTGAGTATAAGGAAGAAGGGTATGGTATTAAAGAAGCTAGGCAACTAGCGAAGATAGATATCAATGAAATCATGGAGGATAAGGAAGATTTTGTAAACACTATATGGAAAGAAACATTTGAAGATGTATAACATGTGGTACAAAGATATTATTGTTAAAAGCTTTAAGACAAAACGCGAAGCACAGCTAGAGCTTGACGATAGATCACACCTGTGTTATATCTTAGGGACTAAACCTTCTGTCGCATATTCTATTAGAAAAGGAGATCGCAGTGCAACTAGAAGAAAAAGGATACAAAGGTCCGTGTCCTGAGTGCGGATCATCAGACGCAAAACATTTTTATCCTGATGGTCAAACCCATTGTTACAAGTGTGAACATCACACATTTCCAAAGGAAAATAATATGTCTACTGTACAGCCGATAAATACTCAGACCCCATTTAAAATTAACACAGTCAAGGATGGTGAATACAACGACATCCTAGATCGTAAAATCAGCGTAGATACTACCAAGAAATATAAAACCCTTATTAAAAAGCAAGGGTCAATGGTTACGCACCATGTCTATCAATACTTTGATAGGAATGGCAATCATATTTGTAACAAAGTACGCGACACAGCAAATAAAAAGTTCTGGTCTGAAGGACCAATGACTTCTGCAGGTTTGTTTGGTGAACACATCTTCACACAGAAAGCTACATATATTACTATCTGTGAAGGTGAAGTTGATGCCATGAGTGCCTATCAAATGATGGGTTCAAAGTGGGCTGTTGTTTCAGTGAAGAATGGTGCGGCATCAGCGGCCTCTAATTGCAAACAGTCCTTTGAATACCTTAATCAGTTTGATAATATTAGAATATGTTTTGATAATGATAAGGCTGGTAAGCAAGCAGCCGATGATGTAGCTGCCCTCTTCGAACCCAACAAATGTTCAATCATGTCAATGGATTTAAAAGATGCCAATGAGTATCTGAAGATGGATAAGGCAGAAGAGTTTATGAAATCATGGTGGGCAGCTAAACCATTTACACCTGCTGGCATTAAGAATCTTAATGAGTTTGGAGATAGTCTTTATGAGGAAAGTTATTGTGATACTTGTGTTTATCCTTGGGTTGGCCTTAATGAAAAAACTTATGGGATGAGGACGGGTGAGCTTGTCACCTTTACCAGTGGTGCTGGTATGGGTAAGTCAAGCATCATGCGCGAACTGATGCACCACCTCATGATGAATACCAAAGATAACATTGGTATCTTGGCAATGGAAGAGAGCATTCGTAACACAGCCTTCAACATCATGAGTGTCGAGGCTAACGCTAGGCTCTATATTAAAGAGGTGCGTGACCAATTTACAATGGATGAATTAAGGGGCTTTCAAGCAAAGACTATTGATACTGGAAGGTTCCTGGCTTTCGATCACTTTGGTTCTATTGCTAATGATGAAATTCTTTCTCGTATCAGGTTCATGGCTGTGCGCGGATGCAAGTGGGTGGTACTTGACCACCTCAGTATCTTGGTATCAGGGCAAGAAGATAATGGTGATGAACGTAAGTCAATAGATATTCTAATGACTAAGCTACGGTCCTTGGTGGAAGAGACAGGCATTGGCTTGTTACTTGTCAGCCACCTGCGACGGCCAAGTGGTGATCGTGGACATGAGGATGGCCGCGAGGTATCGTTGTCACATCTGCGTGGCTCTGCCAGCATTGCCCATCTATCAGATAGCGTACTGGCCTTGGAGCGTAACCAACAAGCAGACGATGATATAGAAGCCAACACTACAACCATACGTATCTTAAAGAACAGGTACACTGGTGACACAGGTGTTGCTTGCCACTTGCATTACAATAAAGAAACTGGTAGAATGACTGAAGTTGATAATCCATTTGCGGAGAATGAAGAATGAATGGTTGGATTACAGAGAATAACTTTCGTAAAGAAGCTGAGAGTAAAAATTATTTAGTTACTAAGTCTACGCGAAACGACGATATGTTTAAACACATAGACTTTCATCTTGAAAAAAATGGTCAGTCGTTTTCAGTAGATGTTAAGAGTCGTAAGAAAGCATCACGATCTAATGCAAAGTTTGATGATGAGTATACGTGGGTAGAGTTTGAAAACGTCAGGGGAAATAGGGGATGGCTCTATGGTGACGCAGACTATATTGTGTTTGAGCAAGAAGATGAATATATTTTTATTGATAGAGACAAGCTGCTAAAGTTTTGTTTAGATGCTGTATCTAATAAGTATGTCAACAGTTCAACACAAGCTATTTACAAAAAGTATCAGCGGTTCGGCAGGAAGGATGTAATTAGCAGGATCAAATTAAGTGACGCATTAAAGAGTGAGTATTTTGATAAGGCTCCAATGATATGGAAAAAATCAAATGATAACAGCGATAGTTGATATTGAAACAGATAGTTTAAATGCAACAAAGATACATTGTATTGTAGCGAGGTGTTATAAAACAAATAAAGTTAAGACGTGGATAGGGCAGGAGTGTCAAGAGTTTGAAAAGTGGGCTTCTAAAATTGATACCTTTATTATGCACAATGGTATTAGCTTTGATGCTCCTGTCCTAAACCGTTTAACTGGTTCCAATATAAAATTAAATCAAGTACGTGATACTCTTATTGAATCACAGCTTTACAATCCAATGAGAGATGATGGTCATTCTCTTGAGGCGTGGGGTAAAAGATTAGGGTGCGAGAAAGAAGACTTCCATGACTTCTCAGAGTATAGCCCAACCATGTTGGATTATTGTAAACGTGATACAGAAGTGACGCGGCTTGTAGCACAGAAGTTAGAGAAAGAAGGTAAAGATTTTAGTTCTAAGTCTTATGAGTTAGAGTGTAAGGTACGTGCTATTATAGATAAGCAACAAAAGAATGGCTTTGCTTTTAAACTTAAAGATGGTATGATCTTATTATCACAACTACAAAATGAGTTGTTTGAGTTGCAGCGTAAAGCAGAGGAAGAGTTTGAGCCAACTGTAATTGAATTAAAAACTAAGACCAAGTATATACCTTTTAATATTGCAAGCCGACAACAAATAGCACAACAGCTTATTAAACTTGGTTGGGAACCTAAACAGTTTGGCAAGGAAATAGAATTAAAAGATGGAACTATAAAAAGAAATGTGGTTATTAATGAATTAATATTATCAAAGATTAAAATACCAGAAGCTAAAATGTTTAATCGGTACTTCTTATTACAAAAGCGTACTGGATTAATAAAGTCATGGATCATGGCTTGCGAAGATGACAACCGTGTGCGAGGTAAAGTAATGACACTTCGTACTGTAACTGGAAGGATGGCTCATGCAGTTCCTAATATGGCACAAGTTCCCGCTATCTATAGTCCTTACGGCAAAGAATGCAGGGGATTATGGACAGTGGATGATGAATCTAAATATCGCTTGGTAGGCGTAGATGCCAGTGGTCTTGAATTAAGATGCTTGGCACACTACATGAATGACCCTGAGTATACCAACATCGTATTGACAGGTGATGTACATACAGCTAATCAAGAAGCAGCAGGACTACAAACCAGAGATCAAGCTAAGACTTTTATCTATGCTTTTCTTTACGGTGCAGGACCAGCCAAGCTGGGGAAGATTGTTGGCAAGGGTCCAGCAGCAGGGCAAATGCTTATTAAAAAGTTTTTAGAACGTACTCCAGCATTGAAAAGGCTAAGAGAAAATGTAACTAAGTGGTCTAAGGGTGGTACTATTCCCGCGTTGGACGGTAGGTTATTACACATTAGGTCAGAACATGCGGCATTAAACACTTTACTTCAGGGTGCTGGTGCTGTAATATGCAAACAATGGTTGGTACACATTACAGAGAAGGTAAACAAAGCTGGACTAAATGCTAAGTTAGTTGCTTCAATACATGATGAGTACCAATTTGAAGTAGCTATACCTGATATAGAAAGATTTTGTAGGTTAACAAAGGAGGCAATGACACAGACACAGAAAACACTTAAAGTTAAATGTGAGCTTGACTGTGATTACAAAGTAGGTAAGACATGGGCAGACACACATTAGTAGTTGACAAGGCAAATCAGTTCGTGTATACTGATCTTGTTTCGAGTGGTTAAACTTTTTATCAACAGCTACGATAGTGTAGCACTAAACACAGGAGAAGAATAGCGATGGCTATTACACCATTATATCTAACTGGTAAATGTTATTGGGCTTCAGTCACTGAGCCTAATAGTACTTTTGAACCTACATGGCAACTTGATCTTTGCCTTGACTCTGATACTAAAGGCTTAGTTGAAAAGGCTGGTTTAAATGTACGTAATAAAGACGACGAGCGCGGTGAGTTCGTCACGTTAAAGCGTAAGGTGCAGGGCAAGAATGGCCCTCGTCAAGCACCTATTGTAGTAGATTCCCAAAATAATTCTTGGGATAAGAAACTCATTGGGAATGGCAGCGTAGTGACTGTTAAAGCCCTTCCTTATGAGTGGAGCTATGCAGGTAAGTCAGGTAAGTCGGCTGACCTTGCAGCAGTTCAGGTAGTTGAGTTGGTTGAGTATGGGGATAAAGACTTTGATGTTGTAGAAGGTGGGTATGTTAATTCATCTTCTGCTGAGATGTCAGATGATATCCCATTTGGTAACTAAGTGAGTATGGGGTGCTGCATTAGGGTTAGTGTAGCACCCCTATTTTATTATGAAAAAAATTGAAACATTAGTAGAAGATATCTATGATCTTTTTAATCTGACTCCTATAAAGAGAGATGAAAAAGAAGTAGATGAACTTATAGATAAGTTTGGCGATATGCTTAAAGTTCATATCAAAGAATTTATGTATAGCAAACCAAGAGATAGCGGCAATCTAAGACTATCTGCAATAGGTAAACCTGATAGGCAGATATGGTATGATGTTAATACAGAAGCAACAGAAGAAAGTTTACCGCCAAGCACACGTATTAAATTCTTATATGGATATATCCTAGAAGAATTACTTTTACTTTGTGCTGAAGTTTCTGGTCATACTGTGGAAGCACAACAGAAAGAAGTAACAGTAGAAGGAGTACGTGGTCATCAGGACGCAATTATTGATGGGGTTCTTGTGGATTGTAAGTCTGCTTCTGGTAGAAGCTTTGATAAGTTTTCAAGGCATACCCTAGCAGACGACGATCCCTTTGGTTACATAGCACAGATATCTGCTTATGCTCAAGCCAATGGTATAGATGAAGCAGCTTTCCTTGTTATAGATAAATCTACTGGTAAGATTTGCTTAACACCAGTTCACTCAATGGAGATGATTAATGCTGGAGAAAGGGTTAAGTTTCTTAAAAGTATTGTGGATAGAAACAGTATACCTAATAGGTGTTATGATCCTGTTCCTGATGGGCGGTCTGGTAACTATAAGCTTCCTGTTGGTTGTGTTTATTGCAGACATAAAACTTTATGTTGGGCTGATGCTAACCAAGGTAAAGGTCTTAGGACTTTCAAGTATTCAAATGGTAAAAGGTACTTGGTTCAAGTTGCGAAGACGCCTGATGTCGAGGAAATAATTAATTAAGTATGCACTGGAAGTACTACAAGAAGCCTGACCCTAAGAAACACTTTGGGTTTGTATATCTTATTACAAACAAGAAGACAGGCAAGGCTTATGTAGGTTGTAAACAGTATTGGCATCCAGTGAAGAGAAAGAAAGGTAGCCCCAAGGCAACCAAGAGAGAATCCAATTGGGTTATATACATGGGTTCCTCTAAGTTGCTGTTGGAAGATATCAAGAAGCTAGGTAAAAGAAGTTTTAAGTTTGAGATAATATCAGAGTTTAAAAACAAAAGAAGCCTAAAGTATTATGAGCTATACTACCAGATGAAGTATAATGTTTTGTCCTCTACCTTGGAAGGTACAGATGAACCAGCATACTACAATAATTATGTTGGTGGTAAGTTCTATAGGCCAGTACAAGAGTTTGAGAATGAACCAAAAAGATTTCGATAATATATTAGATATACATTTAGATTCGCAGAAATATCCAGATAGAGTTTTATTTGTATCAGTTGTACTCCAAGCGTTAATGGATGCAACTCAACCAAAAAATAATGTAGAGTCTACTAGCATAACAATGTTAAGAGAAGAAGCTACGTCTTGGTTCTTTGCATCTATTGGAGTTACGAGTCAGAACTTTGAATTTATATGCGACTATGCTGGATTGGAACCAAAGAAAGTTAAAGATTTTGCAGCCTATGTTATTAACTCTAAAAATCCAAAAGAAATTAGAAGTAAGTTGAACAAGATTCTCAAAAGAAAATAGGAGAATTAATATGGAATCGAGAGATAACTATATACTGAGAAGATTAAAAGAAGATAGGGAACAAGTGGTTAGAGAAGTTGATGAAGCATCTTCTAAACATTATAGTAAGTTAAAGAAGGAAGCACTTGACAAGCAGGTTGGTGGCAGTCATTATAAAGATTGCGCGATACAACCTGTCGAGTACATCTACTCCAATGGGCTTGACTTCTTGGAAGGCAATGTGGTTAAGTACATCACCCGCCACAGGACAAAAGGTGATGGTGAGGAAGACATACGCAAAGTAATACACTACGCACAGATGATATTGGAAATGGTATATAAAAAAGGAGAATAATATATGTCTCAGATGACCCACCTTGGGATCACTATTAACCCCGCAAGAGACAATTTATTTGATGAATTAGGAATAGCTAGGTTAAAAGAATCTTATATGTTAGATAACGAACTGTCTCCACAGGAGAGGTTCGCCTATGTATCTAAAACATTTTCTTCAAACAACGAACACGCTCAAAGGTTATATGAATACTCTTCTAAACATTGGTTGTCGTATTCCACTCCAATCTTATCCTATGGCAGGTCAAAGCGTGGCTTACCTATCTCTTGTTATCTTAACTACATTGAAGATACAGCAGAAGGTTTAGTTAATAATCTATCAGAGACTAACTGGCTATCCATGTATGGTGGTGGAGTTGGTATTGGGTTTGGTATTCGTTCTGCAGACGAGAAGTCTACAGGCATGATGCCACACCTCAAGATGTATGATGCGTCTAGCTTGGCATACAGGCAAGGTAAAACTCGCAGGGGTAGCTATGCTGCTTACCTCAACATTGACCATCCAGATATCCTTCTGTTCTTGGAGATGCGTAAGCCAACTGGCGATCAGAATTTCAGATGCCTTAACCTACATCATGGTATTAATATCAGTCATAAGTTTATGAAACTTATTGAAGAGTGTATGACTGATCCTAATATAGATGATAGCTGGCAGCTACGTGATCCGCATACAAAAGAAATTAAAGAGACTGTATCAGCCAGAGATATGTGGCAACGTATCTTGGAGATGCGTATGCAAACAGGAGAGCCTTACCTGCACTTCATTGATACATCCAATGAGAAGTTACCTGTATGGCTCAAACAACAAGGCTTAGAGATTAATCAATCTAACTTATGTTCAGAGATTATACTACCAACAAATAAAGATCGTACTGCTGTATGCTGTTTGTCATCTCTTAACCTTGAGTACTTTGATGAGTGGTCAAAAGAAAAAGGTTTTCTCAAAGATGTACTGGAGATGCTGGATAATGTATTGACAATGTTTATTGAAGAAGCACCTAATACTATTGAACGCGCAAAGTATTCTGCTATGCGTGAGCGCAGTGTTGGTGTTGGTGCGTTAGGATTCCATGCTTACCTTCAAAAGAAAGGTGTGCCTTTTGAAACTGCAGTAGCCAAGTCTACGAACATGAGAATGTTTAGGCATATTAGGTCAGGTCTTGACTCTGCTAATCTTGAGCTTGGCACTGAGAGGGGTGAGGCACCCGATGCTCTTGGTACTGGACTAAGGTGTAGTCATGTCATGGCTATTGCACCCAATGCTTCTTCTTCTATTATCATGGGTAATACCTCTCCATCTATTGAACCTTGGAGAGCCAATGCCTATAGACAAGATACTCTGAGTGGCGCATTTCTAAACAAGAATAAGTTCTTGGATAAACTTATAGAAAAGAAATGCCAAGACAATGAGAACCTTAACTATGATCGTATCTGGTCTTCTATCATTGCCAATGATGGTTCAGTACAGCATCTACGTTGCCTAACAGATGAAGAAAAAGATTTATACAAAACAGCTATGGAGATTGACCAGAGGTGGGTGATTGAACATTCTGCTGATAGGCAGGAATACATTGACCAATCGCAATCACTTAATGTATTCTTCAGGCCAGATGCAAACATAACTTACCTACATGCTGTACATTTCCTAGCATGGAAGAAAGGAGTAAAGACTATGTATTACTGTCGCTCTGAAAAGATTGGTAAGGCTGATAAGGTATCGCGTAAGATTGAACGGGATATTATTAAGGAGATTGATATTGAATCTCTTGCCGCAGGTGAAGAGTGTTTAGCGTGTGAAGGTTAATTGAAAGGATATTAACTAATGTTTAATACGATTAATTTAACTACGCCCCAGAAACATAAAATAGTGTGTGATTTTTTAGAAGGCATTTATTGGATGGATTGGGACAGTAGCGAGCTTGATGCAACTTATATTAGAAAAGTAATTGTGCATCTTATGTATTGGTATATGTGTACAGACGTGGAACGTGAACGAAGATTAACTGAAAATCCAATAGTGACTTTTGAGGATTGGAAACAATTCTTTAATGATAAAGGTTATAGTGATGAGGAGTTTCGAGCAGGGGTAGATTGCCGACGTGAAAAAAAAGACCCGTTTGAATGAGAACCAGTATGATTTATAAATGGTATTGTCATCTAAGGAGTAAGGGCTATGGAATTTGTACCAGCTTCTACTATGCTGTGTCCAACAGCAAATATGATTTTGACCACGAAGAAGACATCCCTCGCAAATGGATTGATAACAGAGGAGAAAGACCCTATGACGGATAAGTTAAAGCTACAAGATAAACGTAATTACTTTAAGCCCTTTCATTATCCTTGGGCCTATGACCTATGGCTAAAGCATGAGCAATCACACTGGTTGCATACTGAAGTACCTATGATTGAAGACATCAAAGATTGGAAGAACAACCTATCTACAGAGGAGAAGTATTTTCTTACCAACATCTTCAGGTTCTTTACGCAGTCTGACATTGATGTAGCTGGTGGATATATAGATAACTACCTGCCTAACTTTCCACAACCTGAAGTACGCATGATGCTCTCAGGCTTTGCGGCTAGAGAAGCACTACACATTGCAGCTTACTCGCACCTTATAGAATCTTTGGGTATGCCTGACACTACATACAATGAGTTCTTGGAATACGATGCCATGCGTGAGAAGCATGAGTACTTTATGTCTAGTGTAAACAATAAAAAGATTTCATTACCTATTAAGATTGCTGCTATCTCTGCCTTCACTGAAGGTCTGGCACTGTTCTCCAGCTTCATCATGCTTCTTAACTTTCCACGACACGGTAAGATGAAAGGCATGGGGCAGATTGTTACATGGTCTATCGTAGATGAGACACAACATGCAGAAGGTATGATTAAATTATTTAGAACTTACATTGAAGAGAACAGAGAAGAATGGAACGATGAAACTAAAGCATCAATCTATAGCATAGCAGAAACTATGGTTGACCTAGAAGATAAGTTTGTTGATCTATCATTTAAGATGGGTAAGGTTGAAGGTCTACGCGATACTGAGGTAAAGGAATACATCAGGTATATTGCAGATCGTAGGCTTATCTCTATGGGTATGAAGGGCATCTTCAAGGTCAAACGTAATCCATTACCTTGGGTAGAGACTATGATTAACGCACCTACACATACTAACTTCTTTGAGAACCACTCTACTGATTATGCCAAGGGTGCATTAAGTGGTAGCTGGTCAGAGGTGTGGGCAGAAAGTGCTTGACAAAAAATTAAATATATAGTAGAATAGGAAAATGACAAACCTTTATTTAGATAGTAGCCTAGATACATTCGAAAGTAAGTTAAATCATATGAACTTTCTTTTACGTGAAATAAGAATACTGCGCGAAAGAATTAAAGAACATGATACAGGATACATTCGAACAACAATTAATACCTTAGAACAAAGAGTAATAGAAATACAAAACGAAATGATATCGGAGAAAGATAAATGAGAAAGCCTCCTAATACAGTGTACATAGGCTATGATCCCAAAGAAGATATAGCCTATGAGGTTTTAAAGTTTACGATTGAACGAATAGCTGTAGAAAATGTGCGGATTGTTCCTATTAGACGTGATGTTGTAGAGCGTATGGGAATGTACAACAGAACATATGAAATTAATAGTGATGGTCAGAGCATTGATACTATTGATGGTAAACCTTTCTCCAGTGAGTTTAGTTTTACTAGGTTCTTAGTACCAGCCATGAATATGTATGAGGGTTGGGCGTTGTATATGGACAGCGACATGTACCTACGTACTGATATTAACGAATTGTTTGAGGAATATAATACAGATTATTATCCTCTCTACTGTGTCAAGCATGACTATGCTCCAGGTGACGGTTATAAAATGGATGGACGTAAGCAAGAAAACTATCGTCGAAAGAACTGGTCTAGCCTTATGTTGTTTAACTGCAGTCATGAACTTAATAAGAGGCTTACTCCTGAAGTAGTTAATACTATGCCAGGTGGTTGGCTGCATGGCTTTGAATGGTTGCCTGATAAAGACGGTGACATTGGGACTATACATCAAGAATGGAACTGGCTGGATGGTCATTCTCCAAAAGATATTAAAGCAAAGAACGTACACTTTACGACAGGCGGTCCTTGGTTTAAAGATTGGAAATGTGGTAGGGATATTGATGGTATGTATGCCGCAGAGTGGAATGGTGATTACACTTACTTAGCTGGACACGGTAAATTACAACCTTTAGAATGGGAAAAATGAAGTATAAATTTGTAACATGTTTTAATGAGGAGTATCTACAAAAGATGACTTCTCAGCTACTCAATCTTATGAGTAGTTCTTGGGAATCTTCTATTGAATTTCATTGTTATTACTATGATCTTGATATAAAGAATTATTCTTTACCTAAATCTAATAATATTTTCTATCATAATCTTGAAGAGATAGAAGACTTTAATGCCTGTAGAGAAGCTAATAAAGAACATGACGGTACAGAAGATGGAAAGCTTCAGTACAATACTGCAATAGATGCTTTAAACTTTATACCTAAAGTTATAGCTCTAACAGAAGCCGCCTTCAATAATAGTGACTGTTGGTTGTTCTGGATGGACGCTGACACAATGTCTAAAAAACTTATTAAAGTAGAAGACATTGATAAACTGTTACCAGAAAAACAAGATAAGTGCGACATAGTATCTTTAATTAATGAAGACAATGACTATGATTTTTTTCTACAAGGTTTTAATCTGTCACGTCAAACGCCAGTGGATATGCTTGGTGATCTAAGAGGTGCCTATATATCTAATGAATTTTTAAACTATCGTGAGTGGCATGATGGTTTTATTATAAACAGGTTAATGACTATATACATGGCTCATGGTATGAGAGTACATGAAGTTAGCTATGAAAACTCTATAGCTAGTGATATGTTTATTCACCTACAGGGTAGCACTAATGTAGCTCTGCGTGACATGGATGGTAATCGCATGTTTGAATTATCTGATGAAGAAGTATCACCTGATATACTTCCCAACAGATACAAACAGCTTGCTGATGTCATACGGCTCTATAAACCAAAGGCTATTCTTGAGACAGGTACATGGAATGGTGGACGAGCTATTGAAATGTCTTTAGCAGTATTAGAGAACAGCGACTCAGTACATTACATAGGCTATGACCTGTTTGAAGATGCGACTATGGAGACAGATGAAGAAGAGTTCAATGTTAAACCACACAATACATTAGCAGCCGTTGAGAAAAGGTTTAAAGAATTTGCCGCAGTAATTAAAGAAAGAGATAATAAAACATTTACTTGGGATTTATATAAAGGTAATGTGCGAGACACCCTTGATAATAAACATGTTGATGTGGCTGATTTTGCTATGATAGGTAGTGGTAATAGTATTAAAACTGTTGAACATGAATACAGTATGTTGAAAGACATACCAATAGTAGTCATGGATCATTACTTTACAGAGGATGATGAACGAATACCACCTGAACAATATCATGGAGTTAAGCATGTATTTGATAAGATACCCACGAAGAAGGTTGATGCTCAAGAAACTACTAAGGATGGTTGGACTGTATTCGATGAGTCTGTTACCACTCGCAAGTATGTTTTACCTTCTGGTGATAATGTTGTTGGGGGTGGGCATACTCATCTTTGTTTAGTCTTAAATAATGCAGAACTAGCTGACTGTCCTGATGAACTAAAGAGAGTTCCTATTGTTGTACATCCAAGAGATTGTGTACCTCAAGACTTTATACAAGATAATATTAAAGCCAACATGGAACTTATTGATAAAGATAAGTGGATACATAAGCATCCTATTCATAAGGAATCAGCAATACTTGTTTCTGCTGGTCCTTATCTTGATATCAAACAATTAAAACAAACCATTAAAGACTTGGGTAATCCAAAGGTAGTCTGTGTTAAACACTCTTATCCTACTCTTATTAAGAATGGTATCAAGCCTTGGTGTTGTGTTATCCTAGACCCTCGACCAATTACAGGTAAAAGTACACATGGTATTATACGTAAGGATTTATTTAAGAAGATAGATAAGAGTACCAAGTTTATGTTGGCATCTATGACAGACCCTTCTGTTACAGAGTTCTTGATTAAAAAAGACTGTGAGATATGGGGATGGCATGCCTTTACTGATGGCCTTAGACAGGAAGATGAACAAGGTAAGTCAATAAAGAACCAGCAGGTTAAGATAATGGAAGAGTTAAACATCCCCAAGGGTGCTACTCTAATTACTGGTGGTACATGTGCTGCCATGAGAAGCATTGGTATGCTACATACAATGGGCTTCAGGGATGTACATCTCTTTGGCTTTGATTGCTGTATGGAAGAGCCTACCAAAGAACAAAAGACAGAAACTACAGGAGATTTAGAAGGCGGTGAAACACCTAGACCCAAGTACTTCCAAGTAACAGTAGGTGACAACACATACTGGACTACAGGAGAGTTACTGGCTATGGCTCAAGACTGTGAGAAGATATTCTCTGATGAAGGTCTTGAAGGTGTCTTGACATATCATGGAGAAGATACTATGGTATCTGATCTATGGAAGATTAAAGAATCTCAAGAGAAACGTCCACAATTTGAGGGTTATTATGATTGATTCCAACGCATTTTTCAGTAGGTATTCTCCATCAGCTAGGTATACTGAGCTTCTTGAAGAGTATAAAGGGATGCACAAGTCAGCAAAGGGTATGTTCAATGGACGTAGCCTTGTAAAGTATGTTGATATTATTAAGAACTATTTAGAAAAGAACGAATGCAAAACACTTATTGATTATGGCTGTGGTAAAGGGCTTCTTTATACAGATGATTATGAACTGGTAACTGAGAAGAAACCTTTATATAAAAGTCTTGATAAACCTTTACCTGAGTATTGGAACCTCACTAAACATTCTTTGTTTGATCCAGCACATGAAGAACATAGTGAACTACCAATGGGATTATATGATGCAGCTATATGTACTGATGTACTAGAACATGTACCAACATCTGATCTTGGGTGGGTGATAGGAGAGATAATTAACTTCGCAACAAAGATGGTGTTTTTAAATATAGCTTGTATGCCAGCTTTAAAACATCTTAAAGATGGTAGTAATGTACATGTCTCATTGCACAGCCCTCGTGATTGGCTTCAGTTCATTGCTGAAATTGTAGACAAAAGAAGTAAAGTTAAACATGATTTAAATGTATATGTTTTCTTTGATGTATTTGATGAGAATGATAAGCTAGTAACAGAAGGATATAAAATTCATAAACGAATAAACATTATACCTCTAACTCAGAAAGATGAGAAGGGTACAGTTTTAATGGGAGAAGATTAATGGTATTAGGAATAGCAGATTCAATAGTAGGAGTAGCAGGTAAGGTTCTTGATAAGTTTGTAGCAGACAAAGACCTTAAAGCTAAGTTAGACTTTGAGTTACGTAAGGCATACTCAGATGCTAACCTTGCTCAGATAGATGTCAATAAAGAACAAGCGAAACATCCTAGCCTGTTTGTTGCAGGAGCTAGGCCCAGCATCATGTGGATATGTGCTTTTGGTTTGGGGTGGCAGTTTGTATTTCTACCTATAGCTGCATGGTATATAGCCGTGACAGGACAGGCAATACCCCTACCAGAGATTGAGACTGAAGGTTTGATGTCTCTGACACTTGCGTTATTGGGTCTTGGTGGTATGCGTACATTTGAAAAGAAAAATGGTACACACAGGAATAACATGAAGCATAGGTAAATATTTATCATGATGATGATGAATATTTTAAAAGAACTGCAGATCAAACTTAGGTGGTACTATGCTAAAAGAATGTCACCATGTAAAAAAGAATGTCAACTTATTCACACCCCTATTAATATGATATGCAATCAATGCGGAAGAACACAAGAAGAAATAATTACTTGGCCTACGTTATCAAAAAAAGAAATAGATAATATACTTGAGAGATTAAACAATGATATACATTAGCCCTCCCTTTGGAAATTATATATCTTTAAAAAATTGTGTCAGTGTTCTTGGAACTTACACATACTTTAGAAGAAAGGGACTTATCAAACAAGTTCTAAAAACATTACGACCTGTAAGGGGAGGATGGAGAAACAGCATCGGCCTTAGAAATAAAGGCATTATAAATATAAACCGCTTTCTACCAAATAAAGTTTATTCGGTCTGTGCTTTAAAGCATACTCCTCACAGGCATGATCTTCCTCCTCACATGGAAAGATATTTATGGGATAGTATTATGGATTCTGTCCCATCTTACGCTCCTATTGAATTAAATATAGGGTGTCCTAATGTAACAGAGATAGCTGATATATCTGATTACCAACTAGAAAGGTATGTAGAAAAGTTTCCTAATTTAACTATGAAACTTCCACCTACAATTACATTAGATTATGTAAGAAGTATATATCAATTGGGTGTGAGAAAGTTTCATTTTAGTAATACATTACCTGTTCACTCATATACTGATAATGGTATTCTTAAATATGGTATTAGTGGACATCCACTTAAAGATAAAAATCTTACACTTCTGGAAAGAGTAAGTGATCTTGATTTATCAGGTGCTTCTATAATAGCAGGAGGTGGTATATATACACCACAAGATGTAATAGATTATTATAATGTAGGTGCCACTGACTATAGCTTGAGTACAATTTTCTTTACACCGTGGAAAGTTCCTGCTGTTATAAAACAAATAACTAAAATCGTAGAGGAATTTTAAAGTGCTAAATGAAAAGCAAGAAAAGTTTTCACAAGCTTATGTGCTGCACCGTAATGCAACTGAAGCAGCCAAAGCAGCAGGATACTCTGAAGCTTCTGCTTATAACCAAGGATATAGATTATTACAACTTCAAGAAGTAGTAGATAGGGTCCATGAACTTGAACAGGAATTAGAAACAGATGTAAATGTTATTGAAGAAATTGAAAGTCAGTATACATTTGCAAAAGCTAATGGACATACCAACAGTGCAATCAAAGCCCTTGAACTTTTATCTAGAATTAGAGGAGCTAATTCAGATACCTCTGGTAATCTGGATAAAGAGACTTTAGAATCCGCTATCATTGGAAGTCTTAATGTTTTGGGTGAGGAAAAGGTTTGGAGCCTTTTAGAGAAGTGTGACTTTTATAACGAAGGAGATGAAGATGACGGAGAGCCTGAAGAATCAGATGGAGTACATGAACTTTCTTCTGAAGGAGATACGGATATTGGAGAGGAGGATACAACCACGTAACACTGGCTATCTCAACACAACTATCTCGACATTAAAGAGAAGAGTAGAGGAAATACAAAGAGATATGATATCAGGTAATAAAAACTTCTAAGAATATGCTAAATCCACAGCAGGTAGGGTAGAAGGACCGTACACGAAGATTGATATAGCCCATGTGTCCGTAATCATTTTACTTAGAGAAGGCTACTCAGTGAGGCTCTATGACCCTGTTTTTTTATGATTACCCTCTAAAATGCTTATAATAACCCTTAACCCAGTTACTAAATCGTTTTTGAAAGAGACATGGTACTATAGCGTGTAGTACTAACACAAATGACATAGCAAATGTTTCTGCTGCCATACCTAGAGCAATTATGAAGTGAGTAGTGTATGTCATCTTAACTTCTTTTAAATGTTTTTTCATATTAATATCCATACTGTTGAGGAGATCGACTTCCCTTTTTATTCTTTAACATCTTAAAGATTTTGTTGTGTTGTTTTATTATTCTATTTGATTTATTTTTACCTTGTTTAAGTTCTTTCTTTATATCTTCTATATCTTTTATAACACGTTCTAAATCAAACTGCATTTTAACTTGTGTTACAACAACAGACTTTTGTGATTCCTGTTCATAAAACTTGTATACAGTTTCTACTTTGCTATCCAGCTTAGAGACATACCATATCAATCCTATAGCTTGAAGAATCATAGCAAATATTAGTGCATAGTTTAATTTAATGTTATTCATTTTCTACTACCACCATTAAATATCTTATCATTAAGTTTCTGTACCTGTGTTTCCAGTGAACCAATCTTCAGGTCTTGCCTTACATCACTTGGTAAAGACCCTGATCCCCATCGTCCTGCTGGCCACAGTTCAACAAACTTTGAGTTCTTGCCTACATCTTTAGCAATCATTTGTATTTGAAAGTCATTGTGTTGTACAGAGGCTTGTAGTCCAGCCAACCACCAGATAACACCAGCGGCCTGTACAAATAGACCAACGCCTAAAGTTATTAAAAATTTACTATCCATTATTCATCCTTTGTTAGATAATAACCAAAGTAACAAACAGCCGCAAGTCCTGCTGCACATAATAAAAACTCTACTAACATTACTTATAGCTCCATATCCACGGTCTAATATTTTCATCACTATCCTCTAGGTCATCAAGGTGTATAAATCTTTTCATACCTGGTCCTCTTTGTTTTACACCGATGCCTGTCATACCACACTCCAAGGCTAGACGTACTAATCTAAACGCTGGCTTGCCCATAATCAATACATCAACAGCCCTGCCTTTAAGATGTGCTGAGTATCTATCACCACCTACTACCATGTTATGTGCAGGATGTCTATACCCTGATGTGATAATCATTGGTTCATTAAACTTTACTCTTAACTTTATAAGTTTTGACATGAAAGCTTCATTCATATCACACCCTCCAGTGCCTTTACAACGCATCTCATTTTCTGTAAAGAACTCCCAATTTTTAGACATTACTTTATTATTCTCTCCATTAAGTTATCTAGTTTACTTTCTACACGATCAAAGCGACTCATGATTTTATCAAGGTCTTTATCAACCTCATCCTTGAGTGCATACTCTCTCGCAATTTCCTCTCTGGTTCTGCTTACCAGTTTTCTATTCTCTTCTATCTTCACATTAATACCTCGCATCCACCATATAAACGAGCCACACGCAAGACTCAGTATAGCATTCCATATCATGTGGCTTGAACCATCCATTACTTATTTCCTTTTAAAAATTTTGTCATTGCATTTCTATATGCTTCTTCAGGGAGTTCACCTGTATGATGGGCTTCTTTATACATCTCAAACATAGCTTTTTTATCGCCTTTTATAATTTTTTTAAGATATTTATCTCCCCTACCTTTTTCTTTTCCTACTCTTTTGTCTAAGATATCTCCATAAAAAAGAAGGTCTTGTTGTTTAGGAGTTAATTTAAAAATATCTTTATGTTCTCTTGCTTGTGCCATCCAATCTTTTTCACCAATATATTTTTTCAATCTATTCAATGCTGGTACTATTGAACCCTCAACAAATTGATAAGCACCTTTTGCTGTTGTTGCTTCTTTATCTCCAACAGGTTGATTAACCGCTGTATAACCACCAAAACCTGCACTCTCTGTATCTCTAGTTCTTTTAGCAAACTCAGCTAAATTTTTTCTAGCTTCATTACGGTCTTCTTGTTTAACCTTTAACCTATCTAAATGTTCGCCTATTAAATAATCTAAGTCAGAATCATCTGAAGAAACTAATTTATTATCATCTACACGTTCAGGTTTTACTTTAGGTAATGGAGCAGTAGGTATCTGTCCCTGTTCCAGTGCAATCTTTAATTGCTCTTCTTCACCTACATTTAATGGACTAACGCCTAGCAAGTTCTTAAAGAAGTCTCCAATATACCCACCTATATTCATATTGACAAGCCCTTCATCTACCCTACTATAAAACTCTTGATTAATATTAGCAAGGTCATTAAAGATACTAAGTGGTACACCTTTATCAGTAAGCATCTTAATAAAGTCACGACTTGTATTTAGTTTATCAGGTAAGAAAACACCACGC
>VTLG01016494.1_pt1 | contig 27871 bp, 38 predicted proteins | sample 4694571 | NCBI WGS metagenome assembly VTLG01 (sample SAMN12604809, study PRJNA352737) | marine metagenome | biome: ENVO:00000447; feature: ENVO:00000209|ENVO:00000569|ENVO:01000036; material: ENVO:00002151; isolation source: viral sequences binned using virsorter ...
TTGTGATTGCATTCCCTGTTGAAATAGTACCAAACCCTGATGCAATACTGCCACTTGCCAAAGCCCCAGTTGTAACAATATTTGATCCACCAACATTATGACTTGAGAAATATGTAGAAACTGTATCTACATTGGTCATTCTCATTGTTCCGCCATCATTGATCAAGATCCCATCTCCAGACGCTACAGCAGTTGTTCCTCTAGCTGTTCCACCATCAATTAAATTTATTTCTTCTGGAGTTGCTGAGATAGCAGTAGTTGTAGCTGCTGCCAAGACTGGAATATATCCACCTTGATTAACTAAATATTGAGTATGATCAGCAGTAGGATCTACTATGCTTAAAGTTGTTTCGTTTGAATCGGCTGTTGCTCCTTCAAATATAATCGCATTAGATGCGTTCATTGTTACAGTATCTACTGTAGTTGTTGCTCCAGCTACAGTTAGTTTTGGAACTAATAATTCACCTGTACTTGGATTATACCTTAATGCCCCAGTATCATCTAATAAGGCATTTGATTCATTATGGAATACGACTGGGAAGTTTGTATTTGCTGTACTATCTGAAACAGTAACAGTAGTTGCTAATGTTGCTGTATCGGCATTACCAGTTACCGCACCAGTCAATGGCCCAGCAAAAGCATCTGCCGTAACAGTTCCATCAAAGAAAGCGTCTTTAAATTCATTATCTGATTTACCAAGATCAATAATGTTATCTGATCCAGGATATAAAGCTCCATCTTCAAGGATTAATTGTTTTTCATTACCAGCATAAAAATTTATTTTATCAGCATCTTCGAAATCTATTTTAGTTTGATCATCTTCACCGATCTTAATATCTGTAGCTAATAGTGAGGTGATGCCTGTTTGTGCTGCGTCTACTGAAAGATCAACTGTATTATCACCATCTTGATATGTAACAGTAATACCACTTTCGGTATTGCTTGAGAACATTGCACCAGTTGTGTCTGATATATATTCAGCCAATGTTGTTCCATCGACTGTTATCGCGTCAGCTTCGAGTGTACCATCTATATCTGCATTACCAGAGATGTCTAAACTTGTGGCATCTACTTCGCCTGCTACTGTTACAACACCGCTAGTAAGGGTGATTAAATCAGTATCCCCTGTATGTCCTATCGTAGTTCCATCAATGGCTATATTATCGACTGTTAATGCTGTAAGTGTTCCCAGACTTGTAACATTTCCCTGGGCTGCTGTATTTAATGTTCCAGCAAAAAGTGTAGAAGTTAAAAGACCGCTAGAAGGATTATATGTTAATCCTGTGTCACTTTCAGCACCTTGAGATCCTGTAGCTCCATCTACAAAGATTGGATATACAGTTTCATCGCTTGAATTATTAGCGGAAACAGTAATATTATCTGCTGTACCAGTTGTATCCTGGTTAAGTGTACCAATTACAAAGTCTAGCGTATTATCACCATCTTCGTATGAAACTGTGATATTCGTTTCAGTATTAGAGCTTACCATAGCTCCGACAGTATCGGCTATGTATTCATTTAAGGCCGTACCATCTACTGTGTAAGCATCTGCTTCTAAAGTTCCGTCAATATCAGCGTTACCACTAATGTCTAATGTGGCTGCATCTAGCTCACCACTAATAGTTATATTCCTACCACCTGTAATGTCTATATTTGAGTCTGTTACAATCGCTTTACTTGCTATTACTGTACCAGCCGTTATTCCGTCTATAGTTTCAAGCTCTGCTTCATTTATAACAGCACTTCCAATCGTAAAGCCTGCTGCTGTTACTACTCCTGTGACTGCGAGTGTTTCTCCTATTGTGGCTAATCCAGAAACCGTTAAGTCATCAGTTGTGGTTAATTGCTCTGCTTGGACAGTTCCAGAGGCAACTACATTGCCTGTTACTGCCTGACTTCCACTATCAATCGTACCTGTCGTGGTTAAATTTTCGTTACCAAAAACGATTTCACCACTTCCAGCATTTATCGTAAGATCGCCTGCTGTGGTGGCTATTGTGCCAGCATCCGATAGTGTTATGTCACCTTCTAAAAATAAATCTTGCCATGCGTAAGTCGCACTACCAATATCATAAGTATCGTCTGCTGCTGGTATAAGGTTAGAGTCGATTGACCCTGTGATTGTAACCGTATCGCCTGATGCGTCTCCTAGATCGACATTTCCAGTAAGTGATACGTTTGCTGCTGTAACCGTTCCTGTTGCTGTAATATGCCGAAATCCTGTGATATCCTTATTGGAATCGACAACAACAGCCTTACTCGCTGCGACTGTTCCTGCGGTTACGTCGGTTGAATTTGCTCTGGATACTGCGCTGTCAATTTGCGCTCCAGTATAATCTGAATTGTAATTAGCCATTTAGTTTCCCCTGTTAATAGACTTCAATTAAAGAGGATTAGACTACACTTATATTGTTTGACCGTTGGCCATACGTTTGCAGTCTGACTGAGCTTTAAACTCTTTCCCTGGCCAACCATTCCCCTTTAATTCAAATAAAGGTGCGCCCATAAGTCTTTTTAGATCGGTAGACCCACAAGCACATTTAGCCTTTTCATCCACTTTTGTCATGGCTTCAAAGACTTTTTCACATTTTTTACATTGATAATCGTATGTTCTAAACATAATTAAGGAATGGGGGTCATAAAGACCCCCATATTGATCCTGTTGTTAATGATTAAGAATTAAGGATTCTTGAATTCTTGAATTCTTCCCTCAAAAACTGTAACTGCTCCGTAAAGCATATCGCTGACCACTTTAGTTCCTAAAAAGTCAACAGAATATTCTGCCTGGACTCTAGGCTCGAGCTGTCGGGCCGCGGAAACCGCGCTTGGGTGAAAAATGTACCCAACTTCCACTCCAGTTGAGGTTGATGCCCCCATAACTGTTGAGTGTAGAACTGGCATGCCATAAAGCATACCGATCTGACCATTTTTCAATGCTGATGGGCCTACACCCATCTTAGAAGCGTCTACGAAATCAGAGATTCCGAGCATAGCAGTATACAACGCTGGTGAAACCACAAAATTACACTCATTAGTGTCCACATCAGCTTCCATAAGGGTTTTCATGCCCCCACGAATTTCTGCTGCTGTGATTGTGTTATCTCCTGCAAGAGCTGTACTGTTAGTAGTAGCTGCTTCTACTTTAGACTCGATGTAAGCATCGTAAGTCTTAGCAAGTGCGTAAGCCATCCCGCTGACTTCTTTTTCAAAAAGACCAGGTATGGATTGAACACTAGCGATATCTTCTACAAGCTTCGCTGCGTAACGATGTTGATCAATAGTTAGATCGGACTTCGCATGCGTTGAAGCTCCGTAAGTTACGATTGTTTCTGCTGCTTTAGCTGCATCACTTACCTCTGCCAATTTAGGGATATGAAAAACATCACCCCTACCTTTGACAAGACCGTTTAAAGAAGTATCCACACATTGTTCGAACACAAGATTGCGTTCTAAATATGCTTTTACTCCATCAGTCCAAATCTCAGGAATAAAATTAGCAGCGGTAGTTGTAGTGACCGAAGCACCAGCAAAATCTGAACTTAATGCCATTTGGTATTACTACCTTTCCACGCTATTTTTTAGCGTAATTTGAAAGAACCTTACTCCAATTACCCTGGCGTTCATCTTTAGTCATTGACTTAAACGGATTAACGCCCTTATCAGGCATTGGTGTCGAATAAGATTCGTTCGTTTTAACTTTCTGATTAAATGATCGAGCTACGAATTTCTGCAACTTTTCAGTTGGCAAATCAATCGCAAATTCTCGATCCTCGTCAGTAAGCTGATCCAGAAGGTCTTTTCGTACCGCCTCTTTCACCTTTTGACCTTCTTCTGCCTGAGATTTATACTCGTCTCGTTCAGACTTGTACTTGGTAGCAAGATCCTGCCACTCGTTGTTCTTCTGCATTTCTGCTTCTTCGCGAGCATCGAGTTGATCCTGCAATTCCTTTATCCTTGCTTCAGCTGCCTGCCTCTGTGATCTGTATTTCTTCGCATCTGCGATAAGCTGTCCAACTTCAGAGGAAGTGTTGGTGCTTTCTTGAACATTAGCCTGTTCTTCGGCTTGAGCTTGCTGCTCGACTGCTTTTGAGTCCGTTTCCATAATTTCTCCTATATGGTGTAAACCTTGTATCCCATGCCGTTTTTGCGCAATTCTTTAGTAAAGCTTCTTACTACCTGTTTTGCCATCTCTTTACCGATCATCTCTTGCTCGGCAGGGGGTGTGGGGTTGGTTTTTGTTGTTGTAAATCTTTTTCTGGTCTTTTTTCTAGGGCCTTGAAAGTCCATCCGTTCTGCCATAGACCCTTTTTCAGCCTCATCACCTTCGATTCCATATGAGAAACCAGTTTTGTCTGCATCAATAAATTGAAATGCGTTTTTCATTTCTCCTGATAAGGTTAAATCAACCTTTCCAGTATATTTACCTAATGCTTGTTTTTGCTTTTTATAAGCAGGAGTATAATCTTTAAATCTATTTCCAGCGTGATCTAAGCCTTTTTTAAAGATAGAACGCTTATGTGCCTTTGCTACATTCTTACCAAGTGCTGTAAAAAATAGTTTATCGAATGAGAACGCTTTTTTAAAATTAATCATTATAATATTGCTCTAATGTTTGCGGAACATTGAATGTCCTACCTTTTCTTCTTGCTTTGTCAATCATACCCTGATAAGCTACTTTAGCTCTTTGCTGTATGTCCTTATTTTGTGTTTTCGGTGACAAAGCGACCCATTGATGTCTACAATTAAAGCCACCACCATCTCGTAAAGCCCCTGGATATTTAGCTTCTACCTGGGATTGTGTCATCCCCCCTTCTTTCAACATTCGAATACAGACAGGTCTGGTCTTAGAGTCCATTGGGCCTTGATAAATCAGTTGTTGGTCTGGAGTTTGCTCTAATTGTAAAAGCGTAAGTGATCTTGAGTAGGTAGCCATTGAAGTAGTAATGATTGTGTCTACCTGATACGGTTTTATCGATAAATCTCTTAATAGCATAGCCTTAATGCTTTTCTGAGGCATTTTCTGAAGCACCCCTTGAACCAATGATAATCTTACTCTTTCTCCAATATCTGTAGCGTATCTTAAAATAGAGGCTTGCTGCATATTGCGAAGTGCAACCAGTTGTGTCTCTGAAACCTTGCCAAAGAATACTGCATCATCTAAAAGTGTGTCAAAGCTGATCATCAAGCGATTGACCGCTTGCTGCATCTGAAGGTCTTGAAGCCAATAGTCTACCATTGAAATTCCAGCTAAGATCGCAAGGATTTCTTCTGTGGATAGACCTTGTTCCCTTAATTCTTCTACGTCTTGAGTAAATTGATCTTGGGCTTCAGTTAGACTGGCTTCAAATTCTGCTACCGCCTTATCGATACTGTCTGATAAAGGCATTAGCTTTGCAGTCTATTCAAGAGCCTGTTTGCTTGTCCTTCGGTATCATCTACCTCTTCGAGCAGTTTCTTTGCATCTTCAGGTAGCATATCTGGGTTTTTTAATAATAGGTAGGATTCTCGTGTGGCTAACTTGTTTTGGAATAGCCAGGTGAACATTTCGCGTTCTTCTGATGGAGATAAGACATTTGGCTCTTCAAAGTCTACCAGATATTCATCGTTCAATGATTTTCCTGTTTGTACCTCAATGATACGCTTATCGATCTCGAAACGCTTTGACTCCCAGCTTCTCCAGGTATCTTCGATGTTAGATTGAGTTTCTTGATAAGAATCGATGTCTTGGATACGAAGTGCCTCTGCTGACTCTGCGTTTCCATGAGAATCAATGAATTTTACCCTTAATTGGTTATTATTTAAGGTTTGCTCTGTTAAAAACTTTGCTCCAGTAATGAGATCAGGGATGCTGGCGCTTGGGCCTGTGACACCAAAGTTAGCGCCTTCAGGTAAATAAAGTATCTTATCGACTCCAAGCGAGATCCTTGAGCGATCATCTACACCTGTAACGAACTTGACTCCGATAGCACCTAATCGTAGACAAAGAGATATTTCCATCGCTGCTACAGAAAGTGCGAGGTCAGCTCGCACGACATCTGACGCATCCCCGACCCAAAAATCTCGGATCGGGGAGTAGCGATGCACGAAGGATACTGGTAGGATGCCATAAGGGTTAATATCACCCTCATTGAAAGAAAACTTGTCACCATGAGAATCAATGCCGAAATGTCTGGCTGGTGCGCCTTCGCGTTCTGCTGTCCAAACAATAAATTCTTGTTTTGCTAATCTAGCTAATCCTTCGTTCTGAATTGCGTAGATCACACCAAAAGGTTCTTTTTCACCAGGTAAAAACAATGGTTCAAAGAATGGGAGTAATTCATATTCAACCTTATTGCGACTGGGATTCCATAGACTGCGGAAGGCCATAGTGCCGAGCAGAAATGTCATCTGCTCTAATTGTCTCCGCTTAGAGTTTAAATCTTGAATGTCTGCAAGCTCGTTATAGCGTGGGTCGGCTTTAGTGCGCGCTGGTCTTTTGTAGGCTTGCCCTCTGGCCTTGCATACGCGCCTTGTGAGGTTTTGTGAGAATAAAGGCACTTGTTGTAAGGATTCTGAGCCAAAGTATTTACCAATATAATCTTCTTGGTTAAACCCTTCGTAGAAATCAAGTAAATACTCACGCTCTCTAGTGCGCTTTGTTTCAATATTGTTTAGATAACTTGATAGGCTATCTATTATAAGTTGTTCTGATAAATCTTGTATTATCACCAGTCGATACTCCCTGCTGTTCTCGATTTAATAGGAAAAAGATTACAGAAAAAATATCTCGAAGCATCGTTTGCGTGGCAATTAAGTCCATCCTTGAGTGGTTCTTCTTTAAGTCTTTGGTCTTTCTTCTTCTCTGGATAGCGATAGTTCTCGTAGCTTGAGATAAACTTTTCTGCTCTGGGGTCTGCGTAAAAATGGGTGTTTCCTGCTGCATCTTCGAACCATGTTCGCATGTGGGTAATGCCGTTGGCGATATTGCGCGATACCTTATCCCTTCTGTAATCCACTCGTATTCCTTTTTTTCTAAAAATTTCTATATCTCCGATTCCACTCTGAGCCTGGACACCGCCCCCTGCTGGATCGCCAAAATATCGAATGATGGGATAATGCTTTGCTTTGATCTTGTCTGCGAAGTCCTCGGTTTTGATGTTTTCTTCCCACACTTCATCTATGAGGTATACTTTATCCTTACCTTGCCTGGGGTCAACTTGAAAAAATCCTGCTGCTGCTGTTCTGTATCCAAAGTCGATACCCACATAGGTAGGCAAATCTGGGTTATACTTGAGTTTTTGGATGTGTATGGTGCGATCAAACGGAAAAACCCTCCCTGAAAAGCTGGTGAATTGCGCTCCGAATTCTTGTTGGAATGTTTCATAGGTTAATGTTTTCTTTAGTTCTTCAATGTCATCTTTGAAAAATGGAGACTCCCAGCTTGGGTGTTGCCAGGATTCCCATTCTTTAAATTCATCTGATCTTCCGCGTTGCCAGTAATCATATATCCAGTTATATCCCTCTGGGGTCGTTGTAAAGAGCGCCCAACCTTGTCTATCGGCTAATGTTGGTCTTAGATATTGCTCAAATACGATCTTCCTTATTTTTGCTGCTTCCTCGATAATGAGATGATCGACACCTTCGCCCACGCAACTTTCTGGTCTGTCTGCCGACTTCACCCATACCTCGCTATTGAGTCCAGCAAGTTTTATGTAATATAGAGCGCCATTAACTTCCTTCTTTGTTGCTATTGGAAGGCGTAATTTTGCGAGTATGTCCATTTTGACTTCTCGCATTATCTTGTCCGCAAGATCGAGTGTAGGGCCTACTATCCATGTCCGAGTATTTGGACTGAGGATGTAAGGCAAGACCTCTTTAGCAGCACTATAGCTCTTTCCTGATCGTCTGCCCTGCACATTGACTCGAAAGCGTGCTGTCGAGTTGTGTACCGATAATTGGTTATGCGAGGGCTTGTACCCCAGGATCTTCCAGAGCTTCTCTTTGTTTAATACTTTTTTTCTCAATCGGTGAATCTTCGTAGCCACACTCTTTGAGTAAGGCTTCTAGGTTTCCTACTAATTCCAGTTCGTTGCGATCACTTTGACCTAAATATTGTTTTCCTAAAAATATAAGTAGAGAGGTGTTGCCGTTCTCGGCTTGCTTCCATTGGAGCTGTCTGAGCTTAATCTTCATGTGTTCTCTACCGCGCTCAAGCTCTTCTTTGAACCTGCCTCGGATCGTGTTTTCATCGCAGTTGTGGAGCTTGGCTATCTCTACTGTTGAACAGCCGAAGCTTGCGAGCATCTCTACTTTATCTGCGCTTATATCAAGCTTTGGTCTGCCTAGTTTTTTCTTCTTTGCCATTGAAATTCCTATAATAGTTTCAGTAATTGCGGATTAGACTACGTCAAACAATAGCCAGCACTTACGGATTGCTCTGCGCCAGTAGGTTTTAGCGGATGATTCAGAGATTTCTAGGTTCTCTGCGATTAGGGGGAAGCTGTGAGATTTTAGGCGCATTTTAAATACCTGGAGTTCTCTCTCGGATAAGGTGTCGTAGGCTTCGTGAGCTTTTAGCTGCCAATGGCGCATGTGTGGTTCAATTAGACCGCTTCTGAAAACCGCGAGTTTGCGGAACATTTCGTCACCGATGTCGATTGACTCGATCAGTCGTTCGTAGTCATCTTCTGTGATTATTGGCCAGTCCATTATTGTAACATATTTTAAAACTTAAAAAATCAGAAAAAAATTTTGGGCGCGATATCCCTCGCACCCTGGATTCTGTCCTTGTGGACTCGGTTTTTTATTGGATTTTATGCAAGTTTTTTTAAGAAATCGAATCATTTGTTCGCATACCATAGAGGCGAAAATAGTTAATCGGTATTAAATAGGCACTCAAAAGCGTAAAAAACGTAAAACTTTTAAATTCGGTTTAATTGGTTTGAGTGTACGCGCTCCGAAATTTCTTTAGTATATATTATAAGGGGTAATAAAAGTTACATTTTTAGTTGCATTAAGTAATATATATTATTACATTAAGCCATGACATTAAACAAAATAGAGGAGAAATAAAGCTATGAAATTATTTTTAAGGATATTTAGATATTATCTTTTAATACTATCCATATTCGGATTAATACTAACAATCAGTTCAGTTTTCATTCAAGAATATGAATTAATGATATTATTAAGTACATGCACTTTGGCCTGTCTTTTTATGCTATGGATAATAATTGAGGGAGAATTAATATAATGATCAAAACAATTGAAGTTCAATATTTAGGCTCAATTCTAGGCGTGAGTATGTGGGCAGTTAATCAAGTCTTTAAGACTAAGCGCGAACGTATTAACAGTATTAACACAATATACAAGGGCGTAAGCTATAAAAGAGCGTTAAAAATTGCCAGGGCGCAACGTACTGAAACAAATTGCCCTTCATTAGTGGTAAGGGGGCAAGGATAATGAATATTAATAAATATAATCTTGATGATTTAAAAACAGTTAAAAACCTTATATATATATTAAATGATAAACTAGAGAAAGAGAAGGAACAAAACGCGGTATATATTGGAATTATTAAGAGTTTATGCGAACGTATCGAAAGGGGGGCAAATAATGAATCTATTAACTAATAGTAATAAGAAAATCAAAAAAACGGCTAAATTGAATAATGTTAGATTATATGAATTTAATTTGCCTGCGTTAATAACCTGCCCCTTCGCGGATGAATGCAAAGTATTCTGTTATGCGGATAAGGGTTCGTATAAATGGAAACCAGTTGTAAATAAATACGCTTTCAATTTAGCACTTACAAAAAACCCTGATGAATTTAAAAAACAAATTCAATTAGAATTAGATAAAAAGCGCGTTGAATATGTTCGAATTCATTCAAGCGGTGACTTTTATTCATTAAAGTATTTAAAACAATGGATAAAAATTGCTAAAAATAACCCTAATATTGTTTTTTATGGGTACACAAAAAGCGTACCCTTATTTAATAGTGTAAATTTACCCCCTAATTTTATTTTCTGTTTTTCTACTGGAGGTAAAAAAGACAATCTAATTCCAAAGGGTTCAAAAAAAGCCGTTATTTTTAACAATTTAGACGAACTAAAAAGGGCAAATTATACTGATTGTTCCGTTAATGATATGGCAATGATAAAAGCGGATAAAATAGGCTTAATTTATCATTAATTCATAGCTGCGAGGCCTGGGCGCAAAGGGTTTAACCTGGAGCGCCTGGGCTTTTTTTTGGCTTAAAAATGAAAGGATCTTAAATAATGTATATAATAATAATTACTTCTAATTCTTGCGACCCCTTCCACGTGGGCAAGGTCTACAAAACAGAAAAACAAGCGGAACAAGGGGTAAAACAAGAACAAAAAACATGGACTTCTAGAGATTGGTACAAATTGGAATGTAATATCATAAAACTAAAAAATTTTAACAAATAATTGACATTCTTTTATATTAAATGCTACAGGGTGCAACTCATTTTTATATTTACGATAACAGGGTTTTTATATTTGATCGCCCAGGGTTTTTTATATTTTGGACAACATGGTCTTTATATTTAATGACCGAGGGTATTTTTATATTTTGAACAACAGGGTAAGATTTTTTTAACAATGAAAGGAAAAGAAAAGGAGAAGTAGAAAATGAAAAAAGAAAATGCTAATAATCTTTTACCATTACATAGCGTAGGAATGTTTTTAAATCCTGATGATGGAATGACATATCCAATGCTAGATGATGGAATAAATGCTGACCTAGATGCCTGGTGTCCTGTTGGTGATTTAGAAGATGGATGGATGAATGACTTATGTAAGCATGACAAGGAAAGCGTTGAAAAAGTTATAAATAAGCTAAAGGATAATAAAATTGATTGGATAGAAGAATTGCAACACCCCTGGATTAATGAAGGCATTGCAAATGTTCAAAAGAAGTTTGGAATGGATCATGGCACTTGCTCGATTGCGTTAGATTTAGAATTTAGGGAAGTATTTAGGAATTTAGCTAAATGCACCTATAAGCAATTAAAAGAAAATGGACATTTATAATTAACAAGAAAGGGTAAATAATGAATAAACCAAAACCTGAAAAAGTGTTTATATGTAGTGCTTGCCAAGAAATCTTGAAAGTATATCATATGAACTTTAGCGCAGTAAAATGTACTAAATGTGATAATGTAATAACAATCAAGCAGATTGAAAAAGAAAGTGAGGTGAAGTGATGGGTAGGAAAAAGAAAATCTACTACATAAGGTCAGATGTATTTGCCGAATGGCTTTACCAAGACATGAGTTCAAGCGATTTGAGAAATAAATTTCATTACATATTAGACAAGATAATACGAGGTGGAAGTTTTGACCTTCAAAACGAGTTAGATAATGTAGGATATTTAGAATCTCACTTAATCGATAATTGGGATTTAGATGAAGAAGGTGAATTAGGCGCAGACTTTGACTTCGACTTTAACAACGCTGAATTTAAAATCGTAATACCCCAAGAAAGTGAGGTGAAGTGATTTTTATATTTATATTAACAGGGTAAGGGTAATTGTAAGTTTTTTATATTTTAATCCGTATAAGATGTATGACTAACAAAAAGAAAATCAAATTACCTGACTTTAACAAAGATCAAACCTGGATTGAATTAAAAAAGAAAATGGGTATTAAAAATGACAAAATACAAACCAAGATTAAAACCTGTAAATAGAATTACTTTTAATGAGCGCAGTTGGATAGTGCAGCGATTAAGTAAGCCTACGAAATTCCTTAATCCCTATGGAAATACGATTGACTTTGATGACAAGGATTCTATTGATAGAGTAGCGAAGGTATTTTCAACAGATTATATGGGTGCTTTTGAGTATGAGCATGGTGCATTAGGTCAATCTATGTCAAGGATGTATGAAAATGATCTTACAAACATAGTTGAATATTGTCATTATCATAAAGAAGGCATTGATTTTCGTTGTTATGTAGTATATACCATAAATATTGATTGGAAAATAGGTAAGATTAAAAACCAAAGACAGTTCGTTGAACAATGTATTCAAAAAAATTATATTGATGGATCAAATGGTGGTGAAGAAGTTGCTAAAAATGATTATGGCAGTTTTTATAAACGAGTAAATGGAGAATGGGATAGCGAAGAATTAATGGGATGGTATGATCTGCGAAATGACTTTGCCTGGTTTTTAGAATTAGAAGATGCTGAAAATTTTAAGTCTCTTTTTGATTAAAAAACAATTAAGGCCTATTCATCTTCCGATAATTAGCACCCTTAAAATTCCCCTTACGTCTACGATTAGCCTCTGCTAATTTGTGTTCATATTTCATAAGCAAAAAGCATTTTCTAAGCCCTTCAACTTGGATATGTTTTGACCAGTTCAACATAGCACCACAAAGTAAATTATCATCTTCATCCTTATAAGCCAACATACAATAATGATCTAATTCTGGTCTGCCTAAATGACATTGATTATGATTATAGTTTTGCTCTAAAAACTCTTTTATATTATAGCTCAAAGGGTCATTTGATCCAAGATCTGTTTTCTTTATAATTTTAGAGAAATGGTCTTTTATATCTAAGTCCATAATGTTTTTTATATTTATATTAACAGGGTAAGGGTCAAACTATCAGGAGTGAAGGGTGATATTATTGATAGTATTGATAGTTTGAAGCCCTAAACTATCAAAACTATCAAAACTATCATGGGTCTACTCCTAACTATCAGTTTCAATGAATTTGACGCTAGTTTTCTTATATTTACCATGAAATACTCTTTTTACCATCCCAATTTGGCTCATTTCCTTCAACCATCTATGCGCTGTAACAGCAGCCACACTCTCCCCCATATTATCCCCAGTAACATTCAGCCATTCTGTCGTAGTAAACTCTTCAGCCATCCGATCCAAACTACTCTCCCACTTCAATTTCTTAGGCTCTGGAATAACCAAACCACGCACCTTATCAGCAGCCACCACACCAGGGGATTCGATCTGAATTCCCCCACTAACTTGATCATTAAATTCGATCACATAAATCCCTGGATTTTTATCTCCCATCCGACTCTTACCCACACGAAACAAGCTAAACGACTGGTTCGTTTTCCCCAGCATCGTACAATACTCCATCCACCAATTCAACACACTCGATCCAGCCATACGTTCTTCAGTCAATCCTTGCTCCTGGGTATTCTTTAAGAAATGATGGATTAATACAATAGCAGAATCACTCGCCACCCTTAATCCTTCTATTTGGCCCAACAAAGGTTTAATCTTCTCTGCGTCACTTATATTATTTGCCCCAGATAACTGATAGAGATTATCTATAATTACCACATCAGGTTCTTGCATAATCACTTGCGCTTCTATAAGTGGAAACACCTCGGAAAAATCCCCAGGCTTAGTCACCAACCTAAAATTCTCGGCACAAACTTCCTGATCAAACGAATGGCCTTCAGTAAGCTTCTGTATCCTACGCAATGTTTCATCCTGACCATTCTCTAAATCGATATACAAAACCTTCCGCGCCTTCGGTATCTCAAAACCCAAATAGTAAGGCTTACCAGAGGCCAGCGAAAGCGCCGCTCCAAGATATAAATAACTCTTCCCTGCCTCAAAATCACCTACCGCCACCGTCTTTTTCCGCATGGGGATCATATCTTTTATCGCCCATTCCACCTTTTGATATGGAGTGTTAAATATCTGCATCCCTGAAATAACATTCACCTCATCCTTTTTACCATTCTTCACCAAATCTTCAGGCATTTCACTTCCGCTGGCTAAGTGATCTGTTAAATCCTTACCTTTCCCTAAGTTTATATTAGATTTACGCACTAATTTCCCATCTTATTTTATATTCCAGGGAATGTTTATCAATTCTTTTACGATTAGATCTGCTCCAGCTCCCACCACCAGCTTTATGGCTTACTATCTTCCAACCAGCGCCCTTTAATCCATAGCCACCTTCAGATTGTAAAGTATATGTTATACATCTAGTATATCCTAATTCCTTACCTGCTTTCCAAATAGAATTATAAAGCATACTACACGCATTTTTAGTGCCATCGGTACAACATCGTGTTACTTCTAAAGTATATCCATCATCTAGCATACGAGCAACAGGCCTACTAGCTATAGCAACACCTACAATTTTTTCACCGTTATTAACAGCAACACCAAATTTCCAACCACGAACAGAAGTATTGTGTCTGTGATGAGCTGTTACAAATTTATTTGCTTCTTTTAGAGTGATCGGCTGTTTAACTAGCATTAAAAACCTTCAAAATCTTCTCTTCAGCACTTTTTCCAGCATCATCATTATCAAACTGTACCACTAAATCATCAAAATTTGTCTTTAAAAGGCTCACTAAAACTGGCGGAACATTAGAATTAGCCCCATTATTAAAAGAAATGGCCTGTTTTCCATTAGAAATCATAGAAACACAATCTTTTTCACCTTCCACCACATATAAAGGCTTATTTCTCTTATATTTATTAAGCATGTGCCAAAATGGATAGATAAATGTCTGTGCATGCCCTGTCACCTGTCTCTTTTTATGCCATTTTATATTCACCAGGTCACCACTTCCATTAAAATATGGAAAAACAAAACCATCATCCCATCCAATAAACAACTTCCGCACTATCCTCTTATTCCAGGGCAACCATTCCATGTGCTGATTATAGTTAAGCATTAATTCATCATTCGCCTTCAAAATAAAGTTATGAAAATTCTCTTCGAGGACACCAGGCATCGACCAAACCTTCGCCTTTTTCAAAGAAACGCGCGTATTACCCCCTTTTTGGAGCTTTTCTCCGACCATTTCCGCAAATTGATAGGCATTTCCCTTAACTTCGCACCCAAAACAATAAAAAAGCCCATCCTCACTAAAACTAAAACTTGGCTTCCGATCATCATGAAATGGACACAAGCCCACATACTGACCCCCACTTGAAGATCTTATATTTTTCACATGCCTTTCAAAGATGTCAAAATAATTCATGCTGCACAAACCTCTTTTCGGCTAATTCTATATATTCTGGATTTAATTCTATCCCAATCCACTTTCGGCCTAATCTCTGCGCTATCCATCCTGTCGTTCCACTTCCAAAAAACGGATCAAGAACAACATCTCCCTCACTACTCCCAGCCTTAATACATAACTCAGGTAATTCTGGTGGAAAAGTAGCAAAATGAGCGCCTTTATATGGTTTAGTGTTAATGCGCCAAACAGACCTTCTATTTACCCCACCTTTAGTGCGTATTTCGTCTGTATGATAATCAACTTCAGTAAGTTTTTTATCCATTTTTTGATATTCACCAGACCAATCATTAATCAAATCTTTAATTTTGTTCCAGTCCTCAATAGAGGGATATGCAAAGCCAGAACTATCCCTACGAAACCAATGTTCTATCTTTGTTAATGGTATATCCGATGAATCTGCTAATAATTTTGCATTTGTTCTTTCTCTTATAAATGATACAAACTCATCCTGAGTCGGTAAAAGTGGCCTTGTTACCACAATCTTTTCACCTCTAGCTTTATTCATGCCCTGTCTGTTTTTTGACTCATTTTCAAGACTCCCATATTTTCCTGTTTTTAAGTCAATTTCCCACACCGACTTACGATTAGCCATTGGTCCACAAATCGGATTACCGTCTTTGTCAAAGTATCCCTTATGGCCTTTAATCTTTAATCCACTACCAGCCATATTGCTTTGCCAATCTTTACCACCAACTGCTTTCATATTGCCATTAGACTTGCTCGGAGTTCCAGAGCCTTTTTGATTCTCTATATCTTGCATTAACCTTCTCATTGACTCATCTTTAAGTGGAGTCTTGATCGCATCTGCATCATAGAAATATTTAGCTGATTTACTTAATAAGAAAATGTATTCGTGTGCTTTGGTACATCGATCCTTTATAGACTCAGGCATTGGATTAGGCTTGTGCCATATAATATCTTGCCTTAAATACCATCCATCAGATTGCAAGGCCAAAGCAGCTCTCCAGGGTATACCCACCAACTGCTTAGAGTTTGTGTAACTATCCCCCAAATTCAACCACACCGTTCCATCATCTTTAAGCACTCGCCTAACTTCACGAAAAACCTTAACTAAATTCTCTACATATTCTTCTGGAGTGTCCTCTAAGCCAAGCTGTCCGTCAACATTGTAATTACGAAGTCCGTAATATGGCGGAGAAGTAACCACGCATTGAATAGATTGATCTGGAATATCCTTTAGCCTATCAAAAACATTACCCTGATATATATGGTTATATTGCAATAGCTTTTAAAAGTTTATTTTGGTCTTTAAGCCATTGTTTAACTTTTTCATCATTCATATTTTCTAATATATGTAAATAGCATGGTAAGGCATGAATCTCAGGTAAACCTTCTTCAAAAATTACTGGCCCATTCTCTATTTCTTCCCCACAAAATGTGCAATTAGGTATTTCAAGTGGTTCTTTTTTAATAATTTTTTTTAAATGTCCAAATATCTTATTTCTTTGCTGTTCGTTCATCTTATGACTCCTTTATAAACAACTCTGGAAATTCATTGATCAATCTATCTTCATCTGCTTTATTATTCACGCGCTCTGTTGCTGATCCTCTAACCGTAGGTACTTTTATATAGTATGGATATTTTTTACCAACCTTATCTAAATTTTCTTCAATACAGTTATCACACACTTGCTTTTCTATATCCACAAAATCCGCATTAAACTTGTGCTGACAGCTAGAACAACGAAAGGCTTTATACAATCTCATCTTCTTTTCCTACTGTTCTCATAATAATCTTTCCAATGCTTCTTACCCTGATCCCACCACCAACCATTACCATTCGATTGAAATAATTTATTCCTATCTTTCAAATATTCAGGATCATTAGGCGCATCACCCTTATATGGCCAGCCCTTATTCCAGGCTTTCCAATCATCAACCTCACAATTACTCTTGGGCTTTTTTCCTCGCATCTTTCTTCTCTCTTCTTTTTTTAGCCTTATAATCCGCTATCGCCTTCTTACGCTTAAATCTTTCTCTCTTGCGAGCCTTTGCTGCTTTATTTGGGGGCATCGCAATCTTCCTCACGCACCATATCCAAAGTAAGCTTCAACTCATCTATCTTAGCTACCATCTCATAAATAATACCCTCTAAACATTCTTCCCTGGTCGCATCTTCGTATATCGCCATCTTCCTGATGCCATCCACGCTTCTATCGGCAACTCTTTTTCTATCTTCTGTATAACTATATTCTCTCATCATATCTCCTTATGCAACTTATCTAGTTCCATACAGCACTTAAACACAGCCCATCCCCAGTCCAACTGCGACTTCCCCACAAAATGATGGGAAAAAGCACCAGAATTCTTATCAAGCTTTAATATCATAGCCGACTCGATCTTCGCCTTTGGCTGATGTTCTAAATACATCTTTCGATATGCTGCAAGCTGACAGATCATCTCAGGATAGATTCCCTTAGATGTCTTAAAATCTCCAAGCACCAAAGCGCCATTGATCCTTGCCACAAAATCAGCCGTTCCACCAACCTTATGTTTCTCCGATACCATCTTTAATTCAATCGCTTCATACTTAGGCTTGGTCATCTTCTTCCATTCCAGGTAGCCTAAGAAAGCATTTTCAGCCTTCTCTATTTGCTCTGCTGAATAATCAGACATATCAGCTTCTTCACCCTTTATATCACACTCGCATAAGTAATGTGCTAATGTACCGATTGCCCCAGCTTCCTTTAGTACCGCATCTGGATCTTCCCCAGCCAGAGCCGTTCTTTTAGCCCAGGCAACTAAGACATTTTTATTCCATCCAAGATTGTTAAGGATTGTCGTAACCCCCTTAACCCTCGTTCCATCTTTCAGTTTATACGCTGTGTGTGCTTTTGTTTTTGCCATTTTTTAACATAATAGCCAATAACCGTCTTTTTAACCTTCGGCTATCCTTTCCTTCTTCTTTTTTTTGTTTAATTAATTTTTTATACACACCTACCACTTGGTAGTATTCAGCCTGCTTTATTTCCAATTTCAACCCACCTTCTTAGTTGTTCTCGTAATGCTTGATTCACTATATCAGCCACACTCATTTCTTTAACAGCATGTTTGATCTTTATCGCTTTCCACACATCCAACTCTAAGGCACAGGAGAACGCTTTTGTCTCCACATTAGCTTTAGTAAAATCTTTATTCATAATTGGCTTTAGCTTTCGTATAAACCTTTGCTCTAACTCGCGAGCATCCATCAAACTATCCATCTTCTTATATTTAGCAAATTGATGCTTTTTATCATGGGCTTTTATCCGCTTTGGCACATCTGTAGAATGACCGATATAAACCAGACCATCATCGTATAAAGCGTATAAACCCACAAAGGGCTTATTCATGGAGTCTTTAAACCTTCTCCACATCATTTACCCCAAACCCCCTCTTTAACAAGAGTAGCCATAATCCCATAATTACTTAAATCTAAAAAGGCATCCTCAAGTGGTTCGCCCTCTACCGCTGGGCCTTCTTCTCTCATCAATAAATTCTTTGCCCTTTGAATCTTATCATTCATGCGAAACCAAAGCCCTGTTAAAGAGAGTTTTACTTCTTCAGCAGTCTCTAAATTTGTTCCTACCGAGATATTCCCACTTCCGTAATCATGCTGTTTTCTACAGAAAAGCAAGTATTGTTCCGCTTGTAATTCCTGAAAGCGCTTCGTCATATCAGGATACTCTTCTTCTATCTTTTTAATAATATTTTTTTGCATGAATTTTTCTCCATAGTCTTAGTAATCTTTTATGTCCACATACCCTTAAAAACCAATCAACATTTTCAATCTGCTCTTTACTTCTTCCACCTTTGAAATATCTCATTAGATATATGAAGTACCATTTCACCACTCAGTATCCTCATTAAACATTTCCTCTCCACATTCCTCACAATAATAATATTCAGTATATTGATGCTCACCTAAGCCGTAGAATAGCTGACCAGTTACTATATTGGTATGCTCACATTCTTCAGCGCTACTTGACAGCTTAGATGAGTGGAGAGAGGTTAATGAAAGGACACCATCAAGCAGCGCGTTGTAAATATAAGCGAGACATCCTACTACCCAGCGCCAACCAAGTATTATCGTCTTTTTCGTCTCGCCTTTTTTGCTTTCAGAGGACATACCTGTTTTAACTCTGAAACCAAGTTTGGATGTGAAGCAAATCCACATCTGAGTCTTTTTTGTGTATCATAACCACAATAAGCACACATTCTGTTTATAATAGGGCATTTTTCAAACATCTAACCCATTCATCAAATGTCATCGCAACAAAAGTAATTCCACGATCCTCTCGGTACATCACCACATCACAATTACCTAATGCAAGCCACTTGGGAATCGTCTTACGTCTTTTGGCTTGAACTTTTATAGAGTCGGCTAGGATATCCACATCGGCAGCTTCGCCCATGCTTCTTCCATCCGATCCCCAAGCACGCTTAACATTTTTAAATCCTGCGTCTTTCAACTTCTTCACCAGCTCATTTTCGTAGCCAGTACCTTTTGCTTTGCTATTCATATCTAACCTTTGCTGTAGCTTTTGTATGTAGAGTTTGCTTCTGCCTTCTAGCTTAGAACGGCAGATCTTCGTTGCTAGCTTTTCCATTAAAACTGGATTCTTCCTGTGGTTTTGCAAAGGTAACAGAACTTTCGTTATTCTTCTCCACCCATTGAACTTCCTGGAGATAACAACTGATCGATGGTGGGTTGGTTTTTTCTACCACTTTAGGTCTTACAGCCACATTCACCCTATCTCCGCCATAAGGACAGTCATCAGTAGCTTGTCCATCTTTATCATATATTTTAGGAAAGCGCTCAACTCCATCGTTGCTAAATATCTTTGTTCCAAACTTGACCAACTTCTTCCCATCATCATCCACCTTAATACCATTCACTTTCTTTAATCCAGTTTGCGCCATTAACTCCTTATGGAGTTTTTCAACTTCTTTGGTCATTTCTACAGTCACACTATGCCCTGAATCATATACCATATCAGGTTTAAGCAAATGCGACCACTTGACAGTTAGCCCAAATAATTGTTGGGTTGTCATTTTTACAGGGCTTGTCATATTCCCTGTCTTTTTATTTACGGCCATAATAGACTCCTGTTGTTTATTATTACTGCAATTAACATTGTAATTAACATTATTTCAAAAAAATAATTCTTGAGATACCACATAAAAGACTTCATTTAATTACCTCATATTCAATATTTAATGTGTCAAGCTTTCGACATACCTCTGTAATGACATGATGCCGATGTATTTCTGATTGAGTGATTATGTCAAAAGCATAATCGGAGGATGGGTCGCTAGGAACTGCCGAGGAGTGGGAAGCACCCAACGACCCTATGTAAGAAAGGAAATCTTTTTTTGATAATTTATCAGTAGGTGCGATTTTGACTTGGCTCATGGTATGTGGTCATGTTCTAAAGTGTCCGATCTTATCGAGGCTTGATTTTAAAATTCTGATTGAAGGCCTATGGTCTGATCCAGTCCGCTTTATTCTTAATTCTGGATTCTTACCACTCATAATGCCACGCTTTATCGTCTTTACCGATAATGACATATATGATGCTGCGGTCTTACAGTCTATCCATTTATCGTTTATCAAATAAAAACCTCATCGTAAGTCACTTGTACACCGAAGTTGTGTAACGCATGTAAAATACGGTTTGCTTGTTCATCCTGTAGCCGTCTTTTACCATTTACGATCTGATGTAGCAAGGGATAAGTAATACGCGCTTCCCTTGATAACCAGGCTAAAGTTCTTTGGACTTTAGGCCTTGATAAAACCTCTGTTATCTTCGTTTGAGGTTCGATTGGAGTATTAATTTTTGGTCTACCCATGTAATATATATCCTTAATTGGTAACATATTTTAACACAAATACAATTAAAGTCAAATAACTTTTTGTATCAAAATAAGCCTTGCATAAATGTAATATGTGTTATTACTTTTAGGTAGTCAAAACAAGTGAGGTGGAGCAGAATGGGTATTACAAGACAAGAGATTGCGCGGATACTGATCGAAGATATGAAGTGGAGTGATCCGAAGTGGTCAAAAAAGACTGGCATTACCAGGCAGACCTTTTGGAGACTAAGAAAGCAAGATTACGCTAATGTAGAATCAAAAACCCTGGAGCTAATGGCTCATGCAGCAGGGAAAAAAATAGAATGGCAGGACATGAGTAAAGTAGAAGCAAATATCGTAGACGAGGCCTTTAAATTCGATGGAAACGAGGTGACTGTATCGGCCTTAACACAATTATTAATCGAATCGCAACAAACAGCGATTGAATTACTAAAAAAAGAGAATGATCAATTAAAACTGGAGTTAGCTAAGTGGCAACAATCACCCAATTAGATAATGATAAATACTTAATTAAGTATGTTCCTGAAGGATATCGTACTCTTTATAAGAATCCCTATCGCTCTATTACAGTTGAAGGTAAAAACCAGGCTGATAATATATATAAGGATGCAAAATTAGTTGAAGAGCGTGATCGCATCAGTTCAAAACTAAATGGAAAGATTAATTCTGTAAACGTCATCACCCCTGAATTGACCATTGGGGCTATATTTAAGGCTTTCAAGGTTAATTCAATACCTTATAAGCAATATGCAACCAAAACCATCAAGCGCTATCTCGCATTAATGGAAAAGCTAGAAAACGATCTCGGATCAGACTTTCATTTTTCTAAGATTGATTATCCATTTTATTATAGTCGCTATGGAAACCCTAAAAAGAAGAATTCTGGTATAACTGCTTTGAAATGCTTAAATCACATTGGTAATTGGGCTAGGGAACAGGTTTCTGAGGGCAAAATTAGGGGTACAATCAACGCAAAACCAATAAAGCTTCCAAAGGTCGTTAAAAGCAAAAAGAACGCTTTAAAGCCTCATCAGATTGATATGATATTTAACCATCCTGAGATATGTGAAATAACGAAAATGATCATTGAACTTTATATTTTAACTGGTTGTCGTATTAGTGAACTTTGCAGACCTGATTTTACTTGGGATCAGATTGATGTGGAAGGTGAGGTGGCCTACATTAAAAATAAAGGACACAAAAGAGAGTTTGATGAACCTTTCGAGATTCCTTTCTTTAAAAGCGATCACCAAAGATTAGTTAATAAGATTAATGCGCATTTTAGACCGATTCATTCCGAGGCGCATATCTACCCAATACCTATAAGTGCTAAGAATGTATATGACCGAATTGTATATGCGAGTAAAAAGGTCGGGTTTAAATTTACTCCCCATGACTTCAGAGATACATCTGCTACTATATTATTAAGGGAGTCTGGAAATATCTATGCCGTTAAGGAGCATTTAGGACACGCAAACGTCAAAGATACAGAAGATGCCTACGCAGATTGGATAATGGATGATAAAGTGAAGTCCTCAGTTTCTATCGTAAAAAGCATCGGTAGAAAATCGGTAGATAATTAGTCTACTTCTGTCTATTCCTGTCTCTTATATTTAACAAAAAATGGTATATATGTAAAAAGGCTTACCCTCGTAAACCCTCTAATAACGTAAGTTACGCTATTTAACGCGGAGGGGGAGGGATTCGAACCCCCGACTCTTCAACGTATTGACGGTAAAATGATGCAACGGTAGAAAATCGGTAGTTTAACTTAGTTGCTCTGTTAGCTTTATACTTGTGTCGTACACCCCATAAGCTACTTCTTTAAATCTAAGGCTATCATCAGACATTCGCACATAGTAATAGGCAGAGCCATCATAGTATACGAACTTCTTATGTGATCCATATAAAGAATTCCGCATAGTTTCTAAGCTTGTTTTATAGGTGGAACTACAGTATCTAAGATCAAAATTCCAAAAGCGCTTACCATCATGTCTTTTATTGGAATATTCTTCGCCACCTTGACTTGCAATAACTTTATTTCCATGAAGCTTACCCTCTGTTCCAGAAAGCTCTACATTCGTTAAGCTTAATTTTTTACCAATAATTACCTCTGTTATATCGTCTATTGTGCCTGTTGTAGATTGAATAAATTTATATTGGCCAGAAGCATCTGAAAAACTTAATTCATTCCATCCTGCAACCCAGTTATCAGTCTTATTAACAAGAGCAGTTCCCATAGCAGTTGCAGAACTAGCTGAGTATACTTTCATGTCTTGTCCATGAGCAGATGTAAAATACAAAGCAGCTCTGTCGCAATTAGTCGAAGCATTTGAAGTGCCAACGTCAAATCTTAGCGCGTCATTAGCTCCGAATGAAGTGAATGTTGTGCCAATAGACATATCATTTGCTCTTTCTTCATTTGTAATTGAGCTTGATGCTGAGAATGTTGTTGAAGATACAGTCCCATCTGCTGTTGTAGCTTCTGAGAACCCACAATTATCATAAATAAAATACTTTGCCATAATTATACCTCTTTAAGAAATAGCTCCTACTTCCCTTACTTTAATTTTTAGTTTACCTGGAGTGCGTGATAAATATATAACCATAAAGGCTTTGTTAGTCCACGCAGAACCAAAGGCTTTTTCTGGATACATATCACTATTATCAAAAGTGACTATATCCCCTACTTCGATTCCAATGTGCGCTGGATTTACAACGGTTGCTTCAACTATAAGATTAACATTAGAAACTAAATGGCCATAATAATCTGCGAACCCATCATTCGGATCACCACCAGTTAAATCAGTAGCACCTACTGTACCAGCGCCATTTTGTACTATATAATCAAGATTGACTTGAGCAATATTCTCCTTTGCAGCAATATTATAATTTGTTCTCGTAGTTCCATTTGTGCAAGTCTGTGAATTAATATGAGTACCATTACCAGGATTCCTTTCATAATTCACAATAAACTTACTCACTAGGTCTGCTATCGGAGTATTGCTAACGACAATACTAGAAAGATCATTTTTAGCAAAAGTGTAATTAACATCCCCTGAAGAATAGGAATCTTTTATATAAATATATTGTGGCCCATCATCTGCTTTAAATCTAAAGGCAAACCCACCTTCAAACTGTAGTCTTTCTAATGTATCCTTTAATGTTTCTGGTTCTAACTGCCAGAATCTTGCATACCATTCTTTATTGGATTGTGATCTAGCTGTATTTAGCGCAGAATAATTTGTTGGCGTAGAAGTGGTGACACCAGCATATCGTATAAGCATATCTCGATGAATATCATGGATATAGGTAATAGCTGAAGAATCCCATGAATTAATTAATCCATCATTACCTGAATAAACTGTATCTAGGCTTACCTCTCGCAAGTCTGCTGCATTTGGCTCATTTGTATAATCTTCTTCTACTGTAAGCACTAAATAAACATCTTTTATTGTGCAAGTAGCTTGTGTGCCATCAGCATCACTAGCTAGTTGAAATCTTAATTCTATTTCATCTGGAAGGCGATTGCTATTACTTTGTATATCTGATAAAATATTCCTTGTACCAGATGCCTCTGTAGTCGTCCCATTTGAACTTCTAGCGAATAATGTAGTCGCTCCAAAGGATCTATCGATAAGGCTGGCCTCAGTTGTTCCGCCATAACTTGAAATAACTATTACTGCTGAATAATACAAATAAGCGCTATTAAGTTTTCCAGTTATCGAAGGAAGCTCAAGTTTAAGATCCGCAGTCTGAGAATTGCTCGCAGCAGTAAAGGATTGCGTAGCACCATCTGAAGTGCTTGTATTAATTGCATAACCAGGGTTTGTAAACCCAGTTCCGCTCGCGGTTGCTGGGGGTCTAAATTTATAAGTTCTCTTAACCTTGCCTTTTACCTCAAAGGCATCCTTACCATCCCTGGTTTGAGTAGCAGCATTATTAAGCTCAAGATTAGCAAACATATCAGCGCGAGAGTCATAGTAATTAACTACCGACCCACTACCTTCGCTTTTAGCAGATAAAAAATATATATTTTGTCCAGAGTTACTGGTTCTAGGCGCAGGATATAAGGCTTTTCCTGTCATAAAATCTGTGGTGCTATGCCCTGTATAATTACCGTATATAACAGGTACATAAGTTCCTGTTGTACTTTTGTCGGTAGGCAATTCAATATTATCCCAGGGTCTTTTCGCTGCTAACTGCATTGTAATTTGATCACCATCGTATTTAATGTCTAAAATACGAAATGTACCCACCACAACAGGATTGTCCGAACCTATTTTAATGGATGCAGATACGCTTCTGTTTATATAATAATTAGACCCACCAAAAAGCTCTTGAGATATTGGACTGCCATTGTATTCAAAATCTGCTATCTTTAAAGTAACATTAGTTGTATTTGCCTTAGACCGAACCAGATCAAGGCTTTCTCTGATACTTGGATTATTTGTGATCGCTCCATAATAAAAGTTTGAACTGTAAGTCACATCCGCTAATGCTAAATAAAGGTTTCCCCCTGAGTGTGTAATATTAAAAAGCCAATTCTCTTCGATACTTGGAGAATTTTGAGAACCATTAAAAGTTAAACTCATGCGAGATCAAACCTTGAAGCTTTCTCAATCGCAGGTATAATATGGTCTACAACAGTCTCATCGACCATTGGGGCTGAGATATTAACTGTGAGATTATTTGATTGGCCTGTCTGATTCATTTGATGCAGTTGGTCTAACCCAATGCTTTGTACCGCTTCTCTCCGCATAATAAACTCACCAGCTTGAGCAAGGATTGGCACATTATCTCTACCACGAACTACTCCGCCATTAGCAAATGCCTGTACTCCATTCTTTGTAACTGCTCCGCCTGTATGACCTAGTTTTGGAAATACAGATGCAAGTAAATCAAATCCAACCTTAGAAGCTGTAGCTGTTCCGCCTAGCATATTCAAGATCAAGAATGATGTGGCTTGAGCTGCTAACTCTGCTGCAATCGCTCTTATTGCCTTTGTAAATGCTTCTTCCATATCGTTGGCATGTAGCGCTGCTCTAGCTGCGGTGTCACTTATTCCTTTCATGCCTCTAGCGGTTCTCAAGATATCTGCTTCAGCTCTAGCGAGATCCCCTTTAGATACCTCTACTCCAAGCTCATGAAATGCCTCTGCTGACTCTTGTGCTTTTTCCGCTTGCTCTGCTAAAGCTTTATTGAAAAACTCATCCATGAAATCGCCAGTATCTTCTAGTGTCTGATTAATCTCCTCTAGGTCTTTCATGTCTTTTGTCCATTTTTCCCATTTTTCCCTTGCTGTATCTACTACCTTTGGAAATTTCTCTAATAGACGAATTGCGCCATTTTCTTTTTGTAAATGATGCGCCATCATTTGAAAATATGACATGCCATTATTCTCGTCATCACTAACGAAATCTGCCATTACATTATCAAGATCTTTTATTTTATTTTTATAATCTTCAGTAGCATCTTTAGCAAAAATGGTTCGTGATGCTAGTTCGCCTAAAGCTATAACAGCAATTCCAATTCCAGACTTTATTAATGCAACTTTAAGTGCTTGAGTAGAAGCTGCTGCTGCCAACGCTGCTCCGCGATAAATACCATAAGCAGTAGCTACGCCTAAAATTGCTGATCCATATCCCTTAATACGTTCAATTTTCAAAAACTCTAAGCTCATTGAGGCCATTGGCATTAATAATTGACCAATTTCTATTTGTAGGTCTTTTAATTGTTCCTGAACCCTTCTAGTTTGATTCGCAAACTCATGCTGAGTCCGTATAAGATCGCCTTGAGCATCCTTAGTGCTATTTAATATAAGAGAAACTCTAGCAAGCACCTTCTGCTGTGCGTTCATTTCGCCAGTACCCCTAAAAATTCCTGTATTATAAGCTGCCTGTTTTAATTGAGCTTCTGTAAGCACAATACCAAAACGCCTTACAGCTTCATGGTTTCCTACAATAGCTGAAGTTAGAGCATGTGCTACTTCTGGACTTGCTACATTGTTAAATGACCCTATATCAAAAGAAAGTTGGGTTAATGCTTCTGAGAGTTTTCTTGCTTCATCCCTTGAAAATCCTAAAGGTACAAAAGTGTCCTGTAAGGATGCCATTAGTGCTATAATAGATGCTTCTGATCTTTGAAAGCTACTGGCTAATGAACCTGCAAATTCTAAAGCTTCATCCGATGCGTCTCCAAATACAACTTTAAATTTACTAACGCTCTCCTGCATATTAGATGCAGCAGTTAAAAAACTACTCATTGTCCTAGCAGCAGCGCCAACAGCAAATGTATAAAGAAGAAGATTATTTCTTAAAGCACCTATATCTCTTCGTAAACCAGATGTTGTACCTCTGATTTTTCCGCCAGTATTGTCAAATTTTTTCATCGCATCATCAGCTTTATTAAACTGCTGATTGAGGTTCGTAAACCCTCTAGCTCTAACTTCAATTACAAATTTATTTGCCATTATTCATTTCCTTTGATCGATTTTCACACGCAGTAATCTCTTCACTAATAACACGAAAGATGTCAATAGCTCTGGCATCAGCTTCGCTTAGAGTTTGCGCCAGGGGTAAGTTAAACTTTGTGGATACAAAATAATCTTCGATATATCCCTCTATCTCCCTGTCAATAAAGAACTTAGGGTTACAGAAGAAGTTTAGATTATAGTATAGGTTTTGTCCTAAAGAGAATTTATTGTGCTTATCCTCTGCTAAGATGCGATCACATTCGTTCCATATCTCATCTTCGGTAAAGGTAATGACCTTTGCTAAAGTAGGGCTTTGGGCTTCATAAGAGGTAAATTTTACTGGATATAGGCTATTTCCCCATCCAAAAAAATTACACCATGTAGAAAGCCTTACTTTAAGTTCTTTTTTTTAGACAAGCCTTTATAGTGGAGATAAACCTCATTCAATACTTCGTCAATTTGTGCATCATCTAATTTTTTGAA
>VTLG01000856.1_pt1 | contig 27868 bp, 30 predicted proteins | sample 4694571 | NCBI WGS metagenome assembly VTLG01 (sample SAMN12604809, study PRJNA352737) | marine metagenome | biome: ENVO:00000447; feature: ENVO:00000209|ENVO:00000569|ENVO:01000036; material: ENVO:00002151; isolation source: viral sequences binned using virsorter ...
ATCATCATTCAGTCGATTGCGATTACGCTTTTGTTTTTAAATGGTTTCGATTGCGAAAACACTTTGACTTTCAACAGAAAGTTGTGGTATAAATACAAAAATCAAATCACAGGAGTTTATATGAAAAAAGAGCAGGTTCAGTTTTCCGCCTTACGAGAAGAAAACACAGCACAAACATTAAACATTGTTAAAAATTTTTCTAACGTCAACAACAATATGAAGTTGTTAACAGCAGGTATATATTCATTAGTTGCAATTAATGAGGGTGTTACAAACAAAGATGTGTGTGAATACTTTGGTGTACCAAAAGCAAGAGCAAGTAGAAACATACAAGCACTTACAAATAACTATAAATTAATTAAACAAAAAACTGACGTACAAGATAACAGAGTTAAGAACTTATATTTAACAACAAAAGGTCAAGACTTTAAAGAAAGGTTAGGCATATAGTATGGGTAGGAATTATGAAAATACTTACATTAAAATAAAAACTGCAATACAAAAAGTTTATGAAAGAGATTGGAGTACACAAAAAGAAGGAACTAAAAGTAAAGAACGAGCAGAAACTTTTTTAAGTTGGTTTGGTAAAGAAACTTGTGTAAATGATATAACAACAGAAAGCATACGAGACTTCAAGCATTACCTTCGTCAAAAAAATTACTCGCCATCTACAATCAATACTAGGTTGGCAAGTGTAAGTAAATTATGTACTTACGCAAAAGGTGTGTCAGGTTTTAGTTTTACTTGGGGTACACCATTGTTTGAATATTTACGAACAAACAATCAAAGAACTTTTAGAACTACACCTGAATTAGAATTAAAAATTATTAGAGCAACAAAGAGATTAGGTTATGGCGAGAAAGCTGACTTGTGGACATTCTTAATTGAAGTTGGTTGCAGATTAAGTGAGGCACTAAAATTAAGTTGGTCAAATGTATCTGAAAATTATGAGTACGTAAAATTTACAAATACTAAAAATGGAGAAGATAGAATTGTACCTATCTTTCACAAAGTATCTAGTTTATTAAAAAATAGAAAGGAAAGAAACCTACCAAAACCATTTCCCTTTTCGATTTCATCAGTTGAGTGGACTTGGAGTAAAGTTAGAAAAGAACTTGGTATGAGTAACGAAAAAGATTTCGTAATACACAGCTTACGACACACTTGCATTACTCGTCTTATTAAAAATGGTGTTGGTATTGAGGTTGCACAATTAGTTGCAGGACACGAGGATATTCGTATGACACAAAAATACAATCACCCTACGAAAGAAGAACTTCGTAAAGCAATAAAAAATGTTTATACAAAGGACGTAACTAATGGAAACCGAGAACGAGAAACTCATTAATCAAGAGCTGCTTCGAGAGGCAGAGATGATTAGGCAAGGTCGTGACAGGTATCAACGACAAATAAAAAAGAACGAGGAAAAAGGACGACAAAGCGTAACCCCGCCGTACATCTACCTGCAAAAAGAACTTCTCGTCCCTTTGAGTGAAGGAATAGATAATTTTATAACAAATAGTTTTAATAGTACACAAGCAGGTGCAAGAAAAACATCAGCAATACCCTTACGAGATTTAAACGACCCTAAAAAAATAGCTTTAATTGCATTGAAAGGAATTATTGATGGTATTAGTTTAAAGAAAACTCTTTTACAAATATCAATAAACATTGGTTCTATGATGGAACTAGAGGAACAGAGTGGTATATTTAAAAAAAATTTACCTTATTTACATTCAAGAATTTTAAAAGATTTAATGACGAGAACTAAAAACGTCATACACAGAAAGAAAGTTTTTTCACACACACTTCGTAAATATGAAATAGAACACGATAACTGGGGCATAGGCAAACAAGTTTTAGTTGGTAATCAATTAATTGATTTAGTTATAAAATATACTGGTATATGTCATTTAAAACCATTGAACATAGGTAAAAATAAAACACAAAATTATTTAGTGCTTGACCCTGAAGTTGAGAAAAAAATTGTTGATGGAAACTTTAAGTGTTCTGTCCTATCGCCATACCACAAACCAATGATTACTAAACCTAAAGATTGGACTACACCATTTTCAGGTGGTTATATTAATGAATATCTTGCAAAAGCACCTTTAATTAAAACACACGATTTTAGATACCTTGCGTCACTTAAAGATACAGATTTAAAAGATTTTTATGGTGCAGTTAATTATTTACAATCTGTACCATTTAAAGTTGATAAAAATGTTTTACCAGTATTTAATGAAATATGGAAACTTGGAACAACCATAGGTGGTTTTCCTCAACAAGAAAGTTATCTTGACCCAAAAGGCAAACCAAAAGGTGTAGCTCGACCATCTGAACTCGATAGCTCGAATCCGCCAAGAGAGCTTCTCGTCAAATACAAGAGAGATTTAACAAGAATATATGCAGATGAAGTAGCGAGAAGTAGTAAAGTGCTTTCAACGGCTACGAGTTTGGAACTAGCAAATGAATATAAAGAATTTGATGAATTTTATTTTGTAATAAATGCAGATACAAGAGGTAGATTATATTCAGTTGGAACTACTTATAATTATCAATCTGACCAAAAAATTAAATCTATTATATGTTTTGCAAATGGCGAGAAGTTAGGTAAGCGTGGCAGCTATTGGTTATATGTTCACGCAGCTAATACTTGGGGTAATGATAAAGTTACTTTTGATGAAAGAGTTGAATTTATTAAGAGTATGGAACGAGAAATTTTAGAGTGGGCTTCGTCACCACTAACTACATCTGGTTGGGAAAAAGCAGATAAACCTATGGAATTTTTACAAACTTGTTTTCACATAAAAGGTTACAAGGAACAAGGAGAAGATTATGTGTGTAATTTACCTGTAAGCGTAGATGCAACCTGTTCAGGACTGCAAATCCTGAGTATTTTAATCAGGGATAGCAGTACAGGCAGCAAAGTTAATGTTATACCTAGCGAAAAACCGCAAGATATATACACTATCATAGCGAGTAAAGTAGAAACAGAAGTACGCCAAGCTGCTGGAAATGGCAGCCGTGAAGCTAATCGTTGGCTTCAGTATGGTATTTCTCGTCAAATAGTCAAGAGAAATATTATGACTTATGTATATGGTTTAAGACCCTATGGTGCTAGACAGCAAATTTATGATGAGTACAAAAAAAGAGTTGAACTTGGTCAAAAACCAAAATGTCTAAAAGATGATGGGTTTGCTGATTGTAAGTGGTTGTCGGAAATAGTATGGAGACATATAGAAACTGAAATATTTCTCGCTAGTGAACTTATGAAATGGTTTCAAGATACTGCAAAACTATTTGGACAAGCAAACGTATCAATGAAATGGACTACCCCAATGGGTTTTCCAGTTGTAATGGACTATCGGTATCTTGCAAAATTTAGAGTTAAAACTGCAATTGCAGGGTCATTGGTTTATACAACATTAAGACGACAAATGGATAAAAAAGATACCCGTAAATTTGTTTCATCTTCAGCACCCAACATCGTTCATTCCCTTGATGGTGCGGTAGCCCAAGCAACAGCTTTACAATGTAAATTAATAGGTAATCCAATACCTAATTTAATGATGATACACGATAGTTTTGCTACAACACCTAACAGAATTGACGACTTACACCAAGTCATACGAGATGTAGTGGTTAGACTATTTGACGAGGACTATATGGAGAAGTTGTATAATGAGTTTCTCGTCAATCTACCTGATAAATTTAAAGATAAATTAACACGCCCACCAAAAAAAGGTGATATGCAACTACAAGACGTAAAAAATAGCTTGTATTTTTTTAGTTAATTCTTATAGTAGTACTCATTATGAAACTATTTGTATATGGAACATTAAAACGTGATGGTGCGTTAGGTAATGTACTTAAAGATAGTAAATTTCTTGGAGAGTACACTACTAAATCTAAAGGTTATGCAATGACAAGTGCGGGTGGTAATTCATTTCCATTTGTATATTACACAAACCAAAACAACCCTTACAGAATAAAAGGAGAGTTGTTTGATGTAGATTTTGGTGGACTTCGTAGAGCAATAAATATTGAAAGGTCAGCAGGTTATAAACTTTTAGAAATTGACGATGATATTTATAGTTTTATTTATCCAAAGCAAATTGGAACTTACTCAAATAACATTCGAGTTGATAACAACAAGAAAGTTATGGAGTGGGTAAATCTTTGAAGTTTGTTTTAACAATTTTACTTTTACCTTTTGCAGAAACTTTTACGATTGAAAGTAAATTGCATTTGTATAAGTTTGAAGTAAATGATTGTAATGTAAAAATTAAAACAACTTTTCACGAAAAAATAAATAAACACGAGGTTACAATAAATGGTACTAAATATCAATTAGTTGGTACTCTTTGTGAGTTAAATCAATTGTAAGGAAGTACTATAAATATTGCCCTCTTGGAGGTACTACATATGAAAAAACAACAATATGTAACACATACAACGAGTGAGGGAATTGCAAATTATCCCTACTTGTTTTCGCCCGATACTAAATTTGATAAAGATGGATTGTATCGGACTAAACTAACTTTACCAAAAATACAATCATCTGAACTTGTAAAGTTAATTGATAAAACAATTGACGAAGAAAGTAAGAAGAATGGAAAAGGTAAAGTCTCTCCATATAAACCTTATAAAAAACTTAAAGATGGTTCTGTTGAATTTACATTTAAGTTAAAGGCGAAAGTAAAACCTAAAAGTGGTGCTGACTTTGAACAACGTCCAAAGATATTTGACGCTAAAGGTCAACCGATTGTAGAAAATTTATCGGTGTATAGCGGTACAAAAATGAAGGTCGCTTATCAGGTTATCCCTTACCATACTAATATGCTTGGTACTGGTGTTAGTCTTCGTCTAAAAGCGGTTCAAATTATTGAACTGGTACAAGGTAAAAATGGAAGTGGAGAACAAGCTGAAGAACAATTTGGTTTTTCCTCTGAAGATGGATTTGAAATAGAACCATCTAGTAATGTGATGGGCGATAATGAAGAAGTACAAAGTCAAGAAGACTTCTAGTTATCGTTCAGGTTTAGAGGAAAGTGTTTGTAACGATTTAAAAAAACGTAATGTAAAATTTACGTATGAAAGTCGTGTCATCACTTTTCTCAAACCACAAAAAGTACAAAAATATACACCTGACGTAATTTTATTTAACGGAATAATTATAGAAATAAAAGGACACTTCAAACGAGAAGATAGACAAAAACATATTTTTATAAAAGAACAATATCCTGAATTAGATATTAGATTTTTGTTTGGCAATTCTAAAAATAAAATTTACAAAGGTTCAAAAACAACGTATGCCGATTGGTGTACTAAAAATAATTTTTTATATTGTGATAAACAAATACCAAAGGATTGGATTAATGGAAGGACAGAATGAAAACGATAATGAATTTATTAGTCATTTACCTTGTGAAAAGTGTGGTAGTAGTGACGCAAATAGTCTTTATAGCGATGGGCATTGCTTTTGTTTTAGCTGCAATACTTATACGCACCCTGAAAGAAATACTAATATGGAAAGGACGGTTCGAGTGGAGAATGTTAAAAATAATTTCGGAGAAGGAATTCCAAAAAGTCTTCCTAAACGAAAACTCACTCTTGAAAGTTGTCAACTATGGTCTTATAGTGTGGGGCAACAAGCTGACAAGACCGTTCAGATAGCAAACTATTACGATAAAAATAGAAATTTAGTTTTTCAAAAAATTAGAGATAAAGACAAAAATTTTTATACCATTGGTAATATAAAAGAAGCTAGATTATATGGGCAAGAAAAATGGAATGGTAATGGTAAGATAATTTGTATTTGTGAGGGAGAGATAGATACAATAAGTTTATCTCAAATATTTAATCATAAATACCCAGTAGTAGGAATACCTAATGGTGTTAATGGTGCAGTAAAATCTATAAAAAAAGAATTAGAATTTTTAGAAACTTACGAAACTATTGTTTTATTTTTTGACCAAGACAAACACGGATTTGAGGCAGCTCAAAAAGTTGCTGAACTATTTACAGTCGGCAAATGTAAAATTGCTACTTTACCATTAAAAGATGTTAACGATATGCTTGTTGCTAATAGAAGTGAAGAAGTTATCAAAGCAATGTGGGAAGCAAAAGTTTATAGACCTGATGGTATAGTTGCAGGAGACGAATTGTGGGACGTTGTAAAAGAAACACCTGAACAAGCAAAAATAGATTATCCATATCAAGGTTTAAATCGTAAGTTATTTGGTATTAGAAAACGAGAAATAGTTACTATCTGCGGTGGTTCAGGTATTGGTAAGTCACTACTCGTTAAAGAAATAGCTTATCATTTAATAAAAAATAATATTAAGATTGGTTTAATATCATTAGAAGAAAGTATTAAACGAACTGCTGAAGGTATAATTGGATTACATTTAAACAAACCTATACATTTAGATAGAAAAGATATTAAAGAAGAAGATTTAAAAAAAGGTTTTAAAGATACTATTGGTAATGGAAATGTATTTTTGTATGACCATTGGGGCAGCATAAACGAAGATACAATATTAAATAAGATTAGATATTTTAGTAAAGCATTAGATATAGAATATTTATTTATAGACCACATTTCTATAATTGTAAGTGGTTTAGAAACTTTTGATGAAAGAAAAACTATTGATGTTCTTATGACTAAATTAAGAGCATTAACAGAACAATTAGGAATAGGTGTAATTATTGTTTCTCACTTAAAAAGACCTGAAGGTAATAAAGACCATACTGACGGATTAAAAACTTCTCTTGGTCAATTAAGAGGTAGTGCAAGTATAGGTCAATTATCTGATATTGTTATTGGTGTTGAAAGAAATGCAAGTGGCGAAACTTCTAGTGAAACCATTGTAAGAATTTTAAAAAATAGATTTGCAGGAATTACTGGTATGGCTTGTAAATTAAAATATAGTAATGAACAAGGTAGATTATATGAAACAGACAGCACCTTTAATTTTTGATATAGAAACAAATGGTTTAGACCCTGATAAAGTACATTGTTTAGTCACAAGGCAAAACGGAATTACCAAAACCTTTACTGGTAACGAGATACTAAATGGGATAGATACCCTTAAAAATAACCTTGTCGTTGGTCATAATGTTATTAAGTACGACCTTCCAGTACTTAAAAAACTTTATGGCTATGAGCATAGTGTAGAACTTGTTCACGACACTCTAGTTTTAAGTCGTCTTATCTACCCTGATATAAAACAGCTAGATGTAAAGTTATTACATAAAGGTCGTATCAAACCTCATTTAGTTAACAGGCACAATCTTGAAAGTTGGGGTTGTCGCTTGGATATGCTGAAGGGCGACTTTGGTAAAGCCAACGCCTCTTGGTCGTCCTTCTCAAAAGAAATGCTTGAATATTGTATTCAAGATGTAAAAATAACGGAGAAACTATATGCCTACCTGACTAATAAAGACTTTTCTAAACAATCCATAGCCCTTGAACATAGAGTTGCTCAGATATTATTTGAGCAAGAAAAAAAAGGTTTAGGTTTTGACGAGAAGAAAGCAATTGAATTACACGGAAAGTTATTGAAACGTACAAATAAAATAAAAGAAAACTTATCTGTTAAATTTGGTTCGTGGGAAGAAGATTTAGGAGAGTTTATACCAAAAGTTAATAATAAAAAATTGGGTTATATTAAAGGTCAACCTATTCGTAAAAAGAAAACAGTTGTCTTTAATCCATCTTCTCGTCAACACATAGCAAACAGATTTTATAAATTTTATAATTGGAAACCCGAAAAATTTACAGAACACGGACAACCAATTGTAGATGAAGATGTTTTAAAAGGATTAAATTATCCTGAAGCAAAAGAATTGTATGAGTATTTATCAATAGAAAAAAGATTAGGTTTTATAAGTGATGGTAATAATGCTTGGTTAAAAGTAAATAAGTTTGGAAGAATACATACTCATTATGTTACAAATATTATTACTGGACGAATGTCATCACGAAGTCCTAACTTACAACAAGTGCCAAGTATAAATACTCCTTATGGTAAAGAGTGTAGAGAATTATTTGTTCCCTCTAAAGGTTATGTGTTAGTGGGTGCTGACGCTAGTGGATTAGAAGCTAGATGTCTCGCCCACTACATATACAATTATACAGGTGGAAAAGAATATGTTGATTTAATTTTAAATGGAGACATACATACTTATAATATGAACATTATGGGTATAACAAATAGAGGACACGCTAAAAATGCTTTTTATGCAATTCTTTATGGTTGCAGCTATAAAAAATTATCTGAGATGTTAAAGATAGATGTACGAGATGGTAAAAAATTATTAGATAGATTTTATTTAGGACTACCTTTTTTAAAAGAAATAAGACAAGATATTAACGAGAAGTTAGAAGCTGTGGGTCACATAAAAGCCATAGACGGAAGAAAATTACAAATACGTTCTGCACATAGTAGTTTAAATAGTTTAATTCAAAGTTGTGGTGCAATAATTATGAAGAAAGCATTAACTCTATTGTGGGAAACAATTAAAACACACGACGCATTTGTTGTGGCAAATATCCACGATGAATTCCAAATAGAAACTAGAGAAATGTTGGCAGAAACGGTAGGAAAAATTGCAATCACATCAATCGAAGAAGCGGGAAAACATTTCCAACTCCGAGTGCCAATTACAGGAGAATATAAAGTTGGAAAAAACTGGGCAGAAACGCACTAAGTATAATCTTTTATGGCGTAAGTGGGCTAGTAATTGTTTAGGAAAACAACGAATTAGAAGTGGTGCTGATTGTGGATTATCAATTGACGAGTTACTAAAAATAACTCCATCTCATTGTCCTTGTTGTAAAAATGTAATGATACCTATGCAAGGTAAAATACACAACTCGCCAACAGTTGACCGATTAGACCCTGATAAAGGATATGAAGTTGATAACATTTGGATTATATGTCATCAATGTAACAATACTAAAGGTCGTCATAAAAGTCCTGCGGAACTTTACAAAATAGCTGACGCTTGGTATCTAAAAATTGAAAGGAAAAAAATATTAAATGCAAGTAATAATAGTACTGACTGATTACGTAAATAAAGATGGAGAACCTTGTATTTCGTATTCGTGTTTTGAAAAACCACAACAAGGCGAAGTAATGAATGGTTCTAGTCTTATAGATAGTCCTTCAATACAAATAGGTGCTTTACTTACAAGTTTTTTACATACAATAGAAAGAAACAATAGGTTGCTTATGCAAATACCAATAAATGAAAGTAGAAAAGAAAAATATCCTAAAAATGATTTTCGTTATCACATTAAAAAATATGACAATGTAATTGAAGTTGATTTAAAAAATTGGAAACCAAAAGGAAAAGGAAATTGAAAAAAATTATATTAGACCTATGTGGCGGTACTGGGTCTTGGACTAAATATTATTCAGAAAAAGATTATGATGTAAGAATAATAACTTTGCCTGATAATGATGTTAGAACTTATAAACCACCAAAAAATGTTTATGGTATTTTAGCAGCTCCACCTTGCACTATGTTTTCTTTTGCTCGTATGAGTGCAAAAAAACCTAGAGATTTAACAGAAGGAATGGAGATTGTTATTGCTTGTTTAAATATTATTTGGGAGTGTCAATACAAAATTAAATCTAGTACACAAAAATCAGCACCTTTAAAATTTTGGTGTTTAGAAAATCCTAATGGTTTTTTAAAATATTTTTTAGGAAACCCTGTGTATGAATTTAATCCATATGATTTTGGGGATAATTGGAAAAAAAGAACTCAATTGTGGGGTTACTTTAATTTTCCAAAAAAGAAACCTATTAAATGTGATTTACCAAAGTATGACCATATGGCTTCAAAAGATTTACACCCTGAATATTTTGGTAAATACGATAGATTAACAAGGAGAAGTATGACACCTTTTGGTTTTGCAAAAGCATTTTACGAGGCAAATAAATGAGTACATTATTAGTAGATGGCGATATTGTCGCCTATCAAATAGCGTTTAGAACTGAACAACCTATTAGATGGGATAACGAGTTATGGACTTTACATAGTGACGAGAAAGAATGTAAAGGATTAATAGATGAATATTTTTCTTTATTAAAACAAGATACTCAATGTAATAATGTAATTGTTGCTTTTTCTGATAAAGAAAATTTTAGAAAAAAAATATATCCTGATTATAAAGCTAATCGTACAAAACAAAGAAAACCATTAACTCTTGGATTTTGTAAAGAATATATTTCATTACATTTTAAAACTATTATAAAACCTACTTTAGAAGCTGATGATGTTTTAGGTATTTTAGCAACTGGTAAAAATATAAAAGGAACTAAAATAATTGTAACTACTGATAAAGACTTAAATCAAATATCAGGATTACATTATGACCCAGTTAAAAAAGAATTTTTTAAAGTATCAAAAAAAGAAGCAGATTTTAATTTTTATTTACAATGTTTAACTGGCGATATGGTTGATAATTATAAAGGTTGTCCATCATACGGAGAAGTTAAAGCTACAAGAGTATTACACGGAACTAAAAATGTATGGAAGACTATTGTAGATTGTTATAAAAAAGAAGGTCTTGATGAAAAGTATGCTTTAACACAAGCACAAGTAGCAAGAATATTAAAGTCAACAGATTATAATTATAAAAGAAAGGAAGTAAAGTTATGGCAACCGCAGAAGAACTAGGTAAAAAAATGGTAGATTTAATTACTAACGATAGAGCAAAACAAAATGGAGATAAAGTTTTAACACATTCAAATATAGGAAGTTTATGGACAGCTTATTTATCTAATCATTTTGGTAAAGAAATATTTATAAGACCTGATATGGTTGCTGATATGATGGAATTATTTAAAATTGCACGTAGACAAAATGGTACTTTTAATAATGATGATTATGTTGACGCAGCAGGTTACGCTGTAATAAGTGCAGAAATAAGAGATAGAGTTAAACCACTAGGAGACGACTAATGTCAGATACACCTGACGGAAGAAGATGGTGGCGTAAAAAAACTTGGATTAATTGTGATATATTAATTACAGATGAATTTTTTGCTAAAACTCCTGACTTAGATGAAGCGAGAAGTTATCCGCCTTCAGATAAAGCTACATTTAAAATTATAGGAGAATCTAGTAAAAGAACAACAATAGAAGAATTAGATTTAGAAATGGAGAAAAAACTAAATGAGGAAATATCTAAAAAAGATACTGACGTGGCTACAAAAGACACCACCTAAGTATAAATTAGTAATTGCTTTTTGGGAAGACATTCAATCTTCTTGTACGTGGGAAAGCATTGAAACTATAAAATCGTACCAACCCGCTATATGTTGGAGTATAGGTTATCTTATAGAAAAAAATGAGGATAACACAATAATCTGTTCTGACTTAAATGTCGAAGAAAAAAATGGCATTTTAAGTATAGAAGAAGGTGGCAATACTACAACAATTCCTACCAAAAATGTGCTAAAATTGCACGAAATCCCCCTTAACTATAAATTCTAATAGTTGTGTTGCTCTCTTGGATATTATGAATATTGACAAGAGTTTAATAGACTATTTAGAAAAACAATTTCCTGACAAAAGTCCTGATTTACAAGATGATGATAAAGTCATTTGGTATAAAGCAGGTCAGTCAAGCGTAGTAAAACATTTAAAATTAAAACATAAAGATAGTCAAAAAAATATTTTAGATAAAAAAATAATAGGAGAGGACAAATAGATATGTGCGTATTTTCAAGACCTAAACCGCCGCCACCACCTCCAACTCCCGCAGCTCCCGCTACTGTCGTCAACGCTTCTTCAACAAAATTAAGAGAGACAGCACCTAAAGCACCAGTAACGGCTACATATAATACAAGTGTTGCTGCAAGAAGACGAGGAAAAAGAGCATTAAGAATTCCGTTAGACACGGCTTACTTATCTCAAAACACAGGTTTAGGTGGAACACCATAAGGAAATAAATGGCAGAAAAAATATCGGTAAAAACTAGGTATAGTCAACTAGAAACATTACGTCAGCATTATTTAGATAGAGCAAGAGATAGTGCAGAATTTACTATACCATCATTAATACCAAGAGACGGGTATAATAATACAACTGAGTACCACACTCCTTATCAAGGTATAGGTGCAAGAGGTACAAATAATTTATCTAGTAAATTGTTATTAGCTTTGCTACCACCAAACACTCCCTTTTTTAGATTAGCAATAGATGAATTTACTTTAGCAGAAATTGGTGGTGGAGCTGCAAAAGGAGAAGTAGAAGCTGCAATGTCTTCAATAGAAAGAGTTGTAATGAACGAAATGGAAGTAAATAATTTTCGTACAGCTTTATATGAAGCATTAAGACATTTGATTGTAGCAGGAAACGTACTTTTATATGTTACTCCTGATTTACAAATGAAAGTTTATCACATAAGCAGATATGTAATTAAAAGAGATTTTATTGGAAACGTAGTAGAAATTATTACTAAAGATACAGTAAGTCCTTCATCAGCACCACTTGTTGTGCAACAAATGATGGAAGGAGAAAATAAATCTAATTATGAAAACAATATTGACATTTTCACTTACGTCAGAAAAGATGAAAGTGATGGTAAAGGGTGGGTTGTCCACCAAGAGGTATTCGGAAAAGAAATACCTAACAGTCAAGGGACTTACCCTATGGATAAATCCCCCTTTATTCCTCTACGATATACTTCGATAGGTGGAGAAGATTGGGGTCGAGGTTTTATAGAAGAATATATTGGTGACTTACGTAGTCTTGAAGCATTATATAGGTCAGTAGTAGAAGGTTCTGCTGCTGCTAGTAAAGTATTATTTCTCGTCAAACCAAATGGAAGTACTCGTTTAAAAACTTTATCTGAAAGTCCTAATGGTGCAATAAGAGAAGGTAATGCGGAAGATGTTAGCACATTACAAATGAATAAAGGTGCTGACTTTAATATAGCATTTCAAACAATGAGAATGATACAAGACAGATTGCAATTTGCATTTATGCTTAATGCTTCTGTCCAACGAGACGCCGAGAGAGTTACAGCAAGAGAAATAGAATTTGTAAGTAAAGAATTAGACGATAGTTTAGGTGGTTTATATTCTTTATTATCACAAGAATTACAATTACCATTAATTAATAGATTAATGTTTCAAATGGAAAAAGCAGGTAGATTACCTAAATTACCAAAAGACCAAGTAAGACCTAAAATTGTAACTGGTCTTGAAGCATTAGGTAGAAGTACAGATTTACAAAGATTAAATACATTTATACAACAGATAGCACCTTTTGGAGAATCAGGATTAGGTACTTTAAATATCGGAGAATATATAAAAAGAATAGGTAGTTCTCTAGGAGTAGATATGAATGGTTTAATTAAATCAGATGAACAATTAGCCCAAGAGGCACAGTTGGCACAAGAACAAGCGTTACAAGCACAAGTCGCACCTCAGGTAGCAAAAGAGGGTATGGGTATGGTAAGAGACAGCGTGAAGGAAACTCAAAAAAACAATAATCAGGAGAACTAACAAATGGTAGAAAAAGTAACTATACCTGTTGACGAGAATAAAGAAAGTCAAGAGCATATAGATAAAATGGTTGAAAAAGCTGAAGGTGTTGAACAAACCCCTGAAGTTAAAATAGAAGAACCAAAAGAAAAAATACTTGGTAAATTTGATACGCAAGAAGATTTAATTAAATCTTATCAAGAATTAGAGAAAAAACTTGGTGGTCAAAAAGAAGAACAAAAAGTACCTCTAAAAGTTGAGGAACAACCACAAGGTTTTCAAAACATAAACTTTCAACAATTAACTGACGAGTTTGAAGAAACTGGTAAGTTAAGTGATGAAACTTATGATAAATTAGAAAAAGCAGGATTACCTAAATCATATATAGATAATTATGTTGAAGGTGTAAAAGCGTCTTCAGAAAAATTTGAAAATCAAGCATATGATTTAACAGGTGGTAAAGATGGTTACGCAAAAATGATTGATTGGGTAAAAACCACTCTTACACCTGAAGAAGTAAAAATGTTTAATGATGGTATAGAAAGAGATAATAATACAGCATTATATACAATAAGAGGTATGTTTGCTCGTTATTCATCAGAAAACGCAGAACCAAGTTTAGTTACAGGAGAAAGTGGTGCTGTGTCTTCAGGAGTAAAATACGAAAGTATTGCACAAATGAAAGCTGATATGGCAAATCCTAAATACCAATCTGACCCTGCATTTAGAAAAGAAGTACAAGATAAACTTTCTAGGTCAGATATATTATAAAGAATTTGTGGTTATGTAGTTACACCACAAGTAAAGTAATTAGTAAGACTAAACCTTCTGAGGAAGACAATTTTGCAACTGCTTGTTACATTTTAGTTAAGTTAACTACCCAACAACTTATGAACGGAGAATAACAATATGTCGAACGCTACTGTTTCAAGGATTGGTCAAGCGGCAGGTTCGGGTTCTACTTCAGCATTATTTTTAAAAGTATTTGCAGGAGAAGTTATCACGGCTTTCGAGACAGCTAATTCTACATTAGATAAGCATATGGTTAGAACAATCAGTTCTGGTAAATCAGCACAGTTTCCAGTTACAGGTAAAGCAACAGCTTCATACCACACAGCAGGAAACGAAATAACTGGTGGTACAATAACTCATAACGAAAGAACAATTTCGATTATGGATTTATTAATTGCACCAGTATTCATCGCTAATATTGATGAGGCAATGAACCACTACGACGTTAGAAGTATTTATAGTGCCGAGCTAGGAAAAGCTCTCGCTAATCAGATGGACAAGCACGTCTATCAAGCAATGCTTTTAGCTTCAAGAGGTGGTGCAGCTAGTCCACAAGCAGCAGGTCAACAATTGACTGACGCTGACTTTGCGACTAACGCAACATCAGCAGCAGCAACAATTTTCGACGCTGCGGCTAAATTAGACGAAGCTGACGTACCACAGGACGACAGATATTGTGCTGTTGCCCCTGCAACTTATTACAACCTAGTTCAAGGAACAACTGTTATTAACAGAGATTTCGGTGGACAAGGTTCGATTGCAGAAGGTAGAGTACTAAAAGTAGCAGGAATAAATATATTTCCTACTAACAATCTGCCGTCAAGTAACATCAATTCAGGTGTTGCACAAGGTTCTGATTCTTCACTAGCAGGTGACTTTACAAACACGCTAGGATTAGTATGGCATAAGTCTTGTGCGGGTACTGTTAAACTATTAGACCTTTCGACTGAAATGGAATACGATATGAGACGTCAAGGGACACTAATGGTTGCAAAATACGCAATGGGACACGGCATATTAAGACCAGAAACAGCTATCGAAATCAAATCATCATAATCATTATTGATTATTTTGATATTTGAGGGGGCGAGAAATCGCCCTCTCTATTTTTTCATTTTTAATATTATGGCAACAGTTACAACAAAATTAGAAGCGGTCAATGTTATGATGACTGCGATAGGCGAAACCCCTGTCAACTCAATAACACAATCAACAACAACTGACGTTGCAATTGCAATTCAAATTTTAGATAACGTAACAAGAGAAGTGCAAAGTGTCGGTTGGCATTTCAATACTGACGTAAATTATAAACTCACACCAAACGCAAGTTCGCAATTCGTCCTTCCAATAAACGCATTAAGAATAGATACCAGTCATAATTCTGCTCATTTAGATTTGACTGAACGTGCTAGAAAATTATGGGATAGAAAAAATCATACATATAATATTGATGAAACAGAATTATATGTTGCTATTGTTTGGCTATTAGATTTTACAGAAGTACCTGAAGCAGCTAGAAGATACATTTCAATAAGAGCAACAAGAATTTTTCAAGATAGAATGTTGTCGTCACAAACTTTACACCAATACCAACAAGAAGATGAGTTGGCAGCTTTAACTATGTTAAAAGAAGCTGAAGGAGATACTCGTGACCATTCTATATTTGATAATTATGATACCTTTAGAGTAATAGATAGAAAAGGTTATCAACCCGAATACTCGTCTTTAACGGACGGGGATTTAAAGAAGTAATGAATAATGGCAAGACTTATATCATCATCAATCCAAAATTTGTTGAACGGTATATCCCAACAACCTGATAGTATCAGATTAGATAATCAAGGTGCTGTTCAAGAGAACGGATTATCAGATGTAGTATATGGATTAGGTAAAAGACCACCAACAGAACACATTGCAAAATTAAATAATTTAACAAGTATTAATGTTAAGTCACATTTAATTAATAGAGATGAAGCCGAACAATATCAAGTTTTAATTTATAATGGTAATATAAAAGTATATACGTTAGCAGGTGTAGAAAAAACAGTTGTTAATGCTACGGGTGCTACAAGTTATATTACAAATGCAAATCCTGAAAAAAACTTTTCTTGTATAACAGTTGCAGATTATACATTTGTAATTAATAAAACAAAAGTAACTGCAAAAGATACAACGGCAAGTGCGTCAAGACCTGATGAAGCTATTTATTATGTTAAAAATGGTCAATACCGAACAACATACAAAATTATAATTGATGGAACAGAAGTTGCAAATTTTCAAACTTTAGATAATTCTAATGCTTCAAATGCTTCTTCTATTACAACAGATAATATTGCAACAGAATTAACAAACGACTTAAATAGTAATTTATCAGGATATACAATTGTAAGAGATGGTTCAATTATTTATGTAAAAAAAGATAGCGGAACATTTACATCTTCAGTAGAAGATGGTCTTGGGGGTGATGGTTTAATTCAACTAAAAGATAAGATAGGTAGTTTTTCTGATTTACCTTACAAAGGATATACTGGATTTCAAATAGAAATTACAGGAGATAAAGGAACAGAATTTGATAATTATTTTGTAAGATGGGACGGAAACGCTTGGGTTGAAACTGTTAAAGATGGTTTAAAAAATGATTTTGATAAATCAACTATGCCACATTTATTAATAAGAACCGCAGATGGAAATTTTAGATTTACCCCTGCTGACGGTTCAAGTTATACAATAGGAAGTACAAGTTATGATGTGCCTAATTTTAAAGGAAGAACTGTCGGAGATGAAACAACAAATCCTGACCCTAGTTTTATTGGTACTACAATAAATGATATATTCTTTTATAGAAATAGATTAGGAATATGTGCAGATGAAAATGTTATATTTTCTAAAGCAGGAGAATTTTTTAATTATTATTTTTCAACAGTTACTACTACGCAAGATGATGATATGGTTGATATTAGTATGTCACATAACAAAGTTAGTATTTTAAAATTTGGTATTCCTTTTAATGAAGAACTATTATTGTTTTCTGACCAATCACAATTTATATTAAAACCCGAAGAAACTCTTACAGCAAAAACAGTATCAATTAACCAAGCAACAGAATACGAAATTGATGATAGTGCAAAACCAGTAGGTTTAGGTCAAAATATTTATTTTGGTTTTAAAAGAGGTACATTTGCAGGTGTGCGAGAATATTTTATTTCTAGCGATAGCGAAATGAAAGAAGCTACTGACACTACAATTAATTTACCAAGATATATAACAAGTGATATTTTTTCATTAAAAGGTTCAGCAGCAGAAAACGTATTGTTTGCATTATCTAATGCAGATAGAAACAAATTATTTGTTTATAAATTTTATTTTGACGCTAATCAAAAAGCATTACAAAGAAGTTGGTCATCATTTATATTTGAAAGTACTGATGTAATATTAGATTTAGATATTATACAAAACTTTGCATACATAGTTATAAAAAGAAGTGATGGTGTATATCTTGAAAAAATGAATTTAAAAGCAAATGAAGTAGATACTAACTTAGATTTTTCTGTTTTATTAGATAGAAAAACTTCTGTTACAGGAGTATATAATAGTGGTACAAATTTAACAACTTGGACTTTACCTTACCCCGAAACTGCTACTAGAAGTGTAGTTTTAGGTGGTAATTGGAGTACTAATTTTAGAGGAAGAAGTCTACAAGTTAATCAAGCAAGTAATACTACTTTAACTGCTACGGGAGATTACTCGTCAAATGCTGCCTTTGTTGGTAGGAATTTTAATTTTAAATATGAATTTTCAAAATTTTATGTAAGAGAAGCTAAAACTGCTACATCTAAAGCTAGTGTTAATCTTGGTAGATTACAAATTAAAAAAATGGCTTTAGTTTTTGGCGATACTGGTTTCTTTGAAATAGATATTACACCGTTGGCTAGAACAACAGGAACACATAAATTTACAGGACAGATATTAGGTTCTTCAGGGTTTATTTTAGGTGTTCCAAATATGGAAAGTGGTACGTTCAAACTTCCTATTCAATGTAAGAATACAGATGTAACTATTGTAATAAAAAGCGATAGTCACTTACCTTGTAATTTCTTATCTGCTGAATGGAATGGAATATACTCAATACTTTCACAAAGGTTAATGTAATGATTGAAGAAAGAGACGCTAGTTTGCAAGATATAAAAGATTTAGCAAACAATTTAAGAAAAGAAGATGAAAGAGAAGTAAGAACCCTTACACAAGAAGACCCTGTAAAAAGTTTGATACGTGGATTTGTCGTTAGTAAAATGTGTAAAGTAGTGTTTCTTAATAAAAAATTAGTACTAATATATGGTGTTGCAAAAACAAGTGACCCTGAAATAGGAAGTCCTTATATGTTAGCAACAAATGAATTACCAAAAATAGGTGTAAGATTTGTAAGAAATTCAAAAGATAGAATTGATAAAATGCACGAGCATTATCCAGTTCTTTTTAATTATATAGATAGTAGAAATAAACTACATTTAAAATGGTTAAAATGGTGTGGATTTGAAATTATCGGATTTAAAATATTTAATAATGTAAAATTTTATAGATTTATAAAGGAGAAAAAGATTTATGTGTGACCCAGTATCATATGCAGTAATTAGGACAGGTATGGCTTATCAAGAATACCAATCTGATAAAGCTGAAGCAAAATATATAAATCAAAATACGGTTGCAACAGCAGGAAGAATAAGAAACGAAGCTATCTATAAAGATATATCATTACAGAAAAAACAAGGTGTAGAATATGATAAAACTGCTGCGGATAAATTTAAAATAGCAATTGAAGCTAAACAAAAAAGAGGAACAGCAAAAGTCCAATTATTTGAAAGAGGATTAGGTGGTAATTTATTTACTAGCATTATTGGAGAGATAGATAGACAAGAAGGTAGAGCATACGAAAGTCAAGATATAAATTATGAAAATGTAATTATGTCTCTTGATGAACAGCGATTAGCTTGGAATAGACAATTTGGTAATCAAATATTATCTTTACCTAGAGTTGCACCACCAAGTTTCGGTAATTATGCTTTAAGTGCAGCAGCAGATATATCTTCAGTATATATGGCAAACACAGCACCTTCTACTAATCCTGTTACAGGTACAGGAAGATTTGATGGTGCAGGTACAATGCAATCATATCAGTTAAACCCAACAGGTTATTCAGGGAGTAGTTAATGGCAGCAATAGATACTAAATTAAATGTAGATACAAGTATCAAAAGTATCGGCGAAGCCCCTGCGGTAAGAGTATCAGGTGAACGAGTAGAAAGAAATAGATTTAAAACTTTAGCTGACGCACTAAAAGATTTTAACCCTGCCTTAAAACAATTCGTTGTAGATAAAGAAGAAGAAAAAGCAGATAAATTAACTTTAGAAGGTGCTAATGCTATTAATGGTATGACCCTTGAAGAAGCTAAAGCTGCACACAAAGCAGGTTTTCCTGATATACAAAACCCGTGGGCTAGGTATGGTGCATATAAACAATATGCAAATAACGCTGCTGATAATTTTGTTTTTGAAGCACAAAAAAATTACAATGCTAACAAAGGTAATAAAGATTACAATTGGGAAACTGATTATGCAGAAAGATTTAGTACATTTACAGAAGGTAAAGATGAAGACGCTTACTTTATGGCAAGTGCTAACAATGCTAATCAAACATATAGAGCTTGGGTTAATTCACAAGAAGTAGAAAGACAAAGTGCTTTTTTAACAAGCAATGTTAAAACAAATACTCAATATGAATTAAGTAACATAGCAAGTAAAGTTATAACTAGATTAGATGTAGATTTTTTAGAAAATTATGCAAGTCCATACGATTTTGATGATGGTAATTATAAACTAGAAAAACTTAAATTTTATAGAGAAAATTTTAAAAATTATTGGTTTGAAGAATTAGAAGGTATTAAACAAAATTTAAACCCTGCGTTAAGTTTATCTGATTTAGATGGTCTTATTATAAAAGCTGCAAAAGAACACATTAAAACTGATGGTTCTTATGCTTCATTATGGCGAGAAATGTTAACTGAAGGTAGACCAGATGGTACTCCTGCAATTATTGATAATCCTAAATATACTGACCAAGTGTTAGCATTAATTGATGGAGATATAAGAAAAGCAGAAAACGTAAATATATTTACACAAAAATTTATTGCTAAAAACGTATCAGGTTATTCTAACGAAGAATTTAATAAATTATCGCAAGGTATGTTTGAACAAACAGTTAATCGTTATAAAGCTGCGGGTCAATCTGATGGACAAGCACTTGTAAGTGCGGTTATTGAATTGTCGCCTTATTTAGACCAACGACCTATAAAAGCTATTTCAGATATTTTAAATAGACCAATTGGTAGAGAACCTACACCTGATAACATTGCTGCTTTTAATGTTGCAATGGTTTTAGCACAACAAGGTAAATTAGGTAATTTCTTTACAGAAAATAATAAAAAAAATAGAGCATTGTGGAGTATTGCAATTAGAAAATTTAATTCAGGAAATCAACAACCTGAAGATATTTTAAAAGAGTTAGGAAGATACACAGCTAATTATAAATTTGCTACACTTAATACAGATGACAAAAATGCACTTAAAAGTTTAGCAAATAGTAAAGATGTAGAATACAACCAAAGAAACAGGGCAATCTATAATGATATTGCGTCTTGGTATAAAAGTATCTCTCCTGAAGATGAATGGGAAGCTAACACTAAACAATATATAGAAGACCATTATGAAGTTTATAATGGTAATTTATATAGTAAAAATAAAATGAGATTGTTAGGTATTCCTATTGATAATATGGAATTAGCAAAAGAAGTTATTGTTGAAACACTAAGAGTAAAACTTAAAAACAATACAGATATTATTGAAAATGATTTAGATTTATTTGAAGATGATGTCAAAACTGAAGAAAATATAAATAAAAAGAAATCTCGTTATGAGATGAAACACGGAAAAGCAAAAGATAAAATAGATAAAGAATTAAAATATGGTAACTACGAAATTATTATTAATTCTGAAGATGGAACAGTTGGAATTGCACAAAAATCAGGATTAGAAACTTATCAATTACCTTCTACATATACTACAAAAGATGGAGAAGTAAGAATGTTAGAAATAACCCTTGAAGAATTAGCTGATGGTATTGCTCGTAAGCAGAAAGTATTAGCTGATAATGAATTTGTTAGAGTAAAAGTTGAAAAAGCTAAATCAGATTTAAAAGCAGAACAAACAATTCAACAAAATAAAGAAACTGAGGAACTTATTGATTTAAGTGGATTACAAGAAGGTATGGAAGTTAAAGAAGAAACTCCAACAGATACAAAAAGTAAATTACCTCTTGACGTAAATATACTTAAAACGACTTCTGCCAAAGGGGCAAAAGGAAGAAAAGAACGAAGGGATAAAAAGAATAAATGAACGCAAACATAGATTGGGATTTTATTTCTATAATGGAAGGTAAAGCCATTAAGACTGGCTACCACCCTTCTCAAAATTCAGGAGTTACCATAGGTACTGGATTTGACCTAAAAGAAAGAACAGAAGAAAATATAGGAGAGTTTGGATTTTCAAATAGTCTAGTACAAAAAATATCTCCATTCTTTCAATTAACTGGTGCTGAAGCAAGTGAAAAAGCACCTAGTTTAGAATTGAATGATGATGAGGTTGCTGAATTAGATAGTAAGTCTAAAGCATACTATACTAGCTTAATTGCTAATAAATATGAGCAAGATAGCGGTAAAAGTTTTTATGATTTATCTAAAGAAAAACAAACTGTTATAGCTTCTGTTGGTTTTCAATATGGTTCATTCAGTAGAACACCTAATTTTTGGAAAGCAGTAACTAATGATGATTGGGAAGCAGTAGAAAATGAGCTACGAAATTTTGGAGACGCTTTTTCTACAAGAAGAAATAATGAAGCTGACTATTTAATAGGTAAAAAAAAAGTTGAAAACTTATTAAGTCAAGACACAGAAGTTCGTAAAGCTAAACGTAAAAAAATAGTCTACGAAAAAAAAGAACCTGAACCTATTGAAGGCGTTGATGTAAAACGTGAATTAAAAATAGATGATGGAGAATTATATTTAGATAAATTATATAAAACTTTTAATAATTTTAATTTACAAAATACAGCACCAACATTAGGAGAAGGTGCAAAAGCTGCTATATCAGAAAATTTTATATCAGCTAACGTAGCGAGAGCATTAACATTTCCTACGTTTGAAAGTGATGGATTTAGTTTTTCAAAAGACGAAGAATTTATTAAAAAAAGATTTGCAGAAGAAAAAATTAGACCTGAATTCTATGATGAATTTTCAGGTGTAGTATCTAAAGAACATTTTGAAGCTACAATATTAAGAGTAAAAGAATACCAAGACCGTAGAGATATATTAGATAGTTTAGGTTGGAAAGGTGTTGCCTTAGAAGTTGGCTCTTTCTTTTTAGACCCTGTAACTTGGCTTGGCTATGGTGCAGCAACAAAAGTATTATCTCCTGTTTTAATGTCTACAAGATTAACAAGATTAGAAAAATTTAAAAGAGCAGGTTCGGTGTACGCAGGTACGGAAGCTGTATTGTTTAGTCCAGTTGTATTAGAAAATCCTACTTATGGCACAAGTGACTTAATAATCGCAGCAGCGTTAGGTGGCACTCTTGGAGGAGGGGCTTCTGCAATTTTTACAAAGAATTTAAACAATATTGCAAAAGCAGAATTACTCCAAGATATAGAAGAAAGTGGTCATAAACTTACAACTAAAGGGGAAAAAGAGTTTAAGAATGTAAAGAAACCCTTAAATACTAAACTATTAGAAGAAACTGTTGATGTAACTGAAGATGTAGGTTTAATAAAAGATATTAGACTTATGTTTCCTAAAGTAAGGGATTTACCATTTTTATTTTTAGCACCATTTACAAGGTCAGGTGCTTTGGGTACGAGCAAATCTGAAGTAGTTAGATTATTTAACTTTTTAGGTATGGAAGAACCCGTAGGATATACTTTTAAAGAAGGTACAAAGAGAGCAGGACAAGTAGCTGCACAAGACGATACCGTAGAATTAATTAAAAACCAAGTAATACAAGGTGGTCATAATTTAGTTTATCAAGATGTATTACCTGCTTTAAAAGGATATTTAAGAGAGCAAGGACACAATATTTTTGGTCAATTCGTAGCAATAAGAGCAAAGAAAAAATTTATGCTTGAAGTTGCTGAAGTAATTAGAAATCCAAATAGTCCACTTGCTAGTAATAAACATATAGCAAAAGCTGCACAAGCATATAGAACTGGGTTTAGATATATGGTTGACCAAATTAAAAGGTCAGGCATAGATGTACCAAGTGATTTTAAATACTTTGACCAATACTTACCTAGAAAAATTAGTCAAGAAAGATTTGGACAATTAGTAGATAGAATTGGATATGATGGTGTTGTTCAATTAGTAGAACAAGCAATATTAAGAACACAACCAAGATTGAATGATAGTGCAACAGCAGTAGTTAGAAAACCTGACACAATAAAAGTACCAAGTCAGAAACCATTAAAACAAAGATTAAAAAAGATTAACTCTACTGTTAAAGATTTAACAGCTAAAATAAAAGAATTAAAAAAGAAAAAACCTAAAGCAACAGCAGTTAAAAGTCTTGCTAAATACAATGCAAGATTAGAAAAATTAAGTAAAGAATTAGAAGGTTTAAAAAACGAAAGATTAGATTTAGACGAAGCTATTAAAAGAGGAGATGTCGAAGATTTAACTGTAAAAGCTAATAAAGCACAAGTGTTAGCAAGAGCAATAGTCAAAGCTGCACAGAACGTAAATAGGGGTGCTTTTGATATAGAAAAACTTGTTAGATTTTCTGATGTTGAAGAATTAAGAGCATACCTTGATGAAGTTATGCCTGAAGAACATCTTTCAGCAATAAAAGAAAGTGTTTTAAAAGATTTTGCAGATAATATAGATTTAATAACTTCAGGTCGTTTAGAAAGTAGAATTAGATTAGATGAAACATTTGAAACTACTATTAAAGGACAAAAAGTTAGATTTGATGATTTATTAGAAAATGACGTAGATTACCTATGGCACTCTTATATGAATGAGATGTCAGGTTGGATAGCATTAGGTAGTCGTATGAATTTAAAAAATAGAAAAGATTTATTAAAATATAAAAATAAATTAAATCAATCTATTGACGAAGCATATGGTAATAAAAAAGATAGATTTAAAGCAAAAGAAGAAAAGAAAACAATAGATAGTTTCTTCAAAAATATTTTAGGTAGAAGTGCGGAAGATGACCCAACAGATTTTACTTCTACTTCATTAAGAAATTTAAGAAAATTTAATTTTATGAGAGTGCTTAACCAAGTAGGTATAGCACAATTGCCTGAATTTGGAATGGCAACAGCTCAACAGGGTTTTACAACTTTAGTACAAGAAATACCACATTTAAAAACTCTTTTAGTTAAGGCACAAAGAGGAGAGTTAGATGATACTTTCTTTCAAGAATTAGCAGAATTAGGTAGTGCTAATGGTACTGAATATTTAGCAAGAGCAGTAACAACAAGTGATATTGAAGATATAGGACAAACTGCGGTTGGACGTTCAGTAGAAGATAGTGGTTACGGAGAAAAAATACACGGCGTTAGTGCTGTTGGAGAAAGAGCAACTGGATATTTTTCAGGATTATTTTTAATAGATAGTATGCAAAGAAGATTAACAATGAGATTATTTGTTAATCGTATGGCAAAAGATTTAATTGATGTTGCTGAAAGTGGTAAGAGTTTAGATAAACTTGGTAAAAGATTAAATAGATATAGAGTTTTAGGATTTACTGATGAAGAACTACTAGAAATTGCAAAAGAATTTGGTGGTAAAAATGTTATTACTGAAAAAACTGCATTAGGTAGACGAGTAAAACAATTTAACTTTTCACAATGGAAAAACCAAGATTTAGTACAAAAGTTTGCTAGACGTACAAATAGATATACACAAAGAGCAGTACAATATAATTATCTTGGAGATACAAACAGATTTTTTACTGATACTGGATTAGGTAAAACTTTAGGTCAATTTAGGTCATTTATTATGACTGCTTGGTCTAAACAATTTTTACATAATCTAGCATTAGCAGATTTTTCTACATTCGCTACATTCTCATACACTATGTTGATTGGTGGATTAGCATATGTTGGTCAAACACATATGAATACAATTGGTATGAGTAAAGACGAGAAAAGAAAATATCTTAAAAAGAAATTAGGAGATGTAGACGCAGGAGATTACTCAAAAATCTCTATGGCAGCTTTTCAAAGAGCAGGTTGGTCATCATTAATACCACCTATGATGGATTTACCATTATCAGCGTTTGCACCTGAACATAGATTTAATTTTAGAACTTCAGGTTTGGAAGTTAACCTTTGGACTGGTAATCCTACTTATGACTTATTTACAGGTACAGGAAGAACTTTACTTGCAATAGGTAAGTCAGCACGTAAGGATTATGAGTTTTCAAGAAAAGACTTAAATAGAATGTTAAGATTATTACCATTCCAAAATATGTACGGAGTGAATAATATTCTTAATTATATTAGAGATAATAGCGGACTACCGCCTGATGGAACAAGAAATAGATTATAATTATGGCATTTGCATTAGATACTTATACAGGTAACAATTCAAGTACTTCGTTTTCGGTAACTTTTCCGTATATAGAACAAGCTCACGTAATTGTTACAGTTGACGGAACAACAAAGACGTTAAACACAGATTACACTTTTTCAAATTCGTCTACAATTACTTTTACTACTGCACCTGCTTTAAATGCAATTATTAAATTTACTCGTGCAAGTAATCAAACTGCAAGACTTGTAGATTATCAAGATGGTTCAACTTTAACAGAAGCAACGCTTGACCAAGATGGAAACCAAACTTTCTTTATGGCACAAGAAGCTATTGATAAAGTTGGAGACGCTATTGGATTAAATTCAAGTAATGTATGGGACGCACAAAACAAAAGAATTACAAATGTTGCTGACCCAACGTCTAATCAAGACGCAGCAACTAAAACTTACGTTGATGGAATTTTAACAACAAACAATACTGCGGTTGCTAATGCAACGACCCAAGCAAATAATGCTGCGGCAAGTGCTACGGCGGCGGCTAATTCACAATCGTCGGCTTCTGCGTCGGCTGCAACAGCAACTTCACAAGCTACGGCAGCAGCAAATTCAGCGACGGCAGCAGCAAATAGTGCTTCGTCAGTTACAGTAACAACAGGATTAGTAATTGCTATGGCAATTGCATTATAAGGAGAAAAATATAAATGGCTCAAAATTTTAGAAGATATACAAAAAACAATGTCGGTACTGCTGTTGAAAATGTTTATTCAGCAAATAGTTACGATACAATAGTTGGGATAGCTTTAACAAATGTTCATTCTAGTTCTATTAACGTAGACGTTTATATTAATGATGGAACAAACGATATTTATTTAGTTAAATCAGCACCAATCCCTGTTGGGTCACAATTACAATTAATTGATGGTGGTGCAAAAGTAGTAGTAGAAAATGGAGATGTTATTAAAGTAAAATCTGATGTTGCAAGTTCTTGTGATGTTTGGATTTCTGCGGTTGATAGCATAAGTACATAATGGCATATATCGGACAACAACCGAGTGCAGTTATTACAACAACAGCACAAATTCAAGATGGTGCAGTAGAATTAGTTGATATTTCAGCAGCAGCACAAGCAAGTCTAGGAACAGTAGATTTTTATGGATTTAAAAAATTAGCTGACGGTACATTAGAATTAGAATACTCAAATGGTTCTGATGATGTGTCAGTAAATAACACAGATAATTCTGATAAATACGCAGAAAGTTTTGTATCTAAAAGAGGATTATCTTTTACAGTAGACAGTTCAGGCAACCTGAATGTCACAATTTAACAACAAAAAAAAGAGGAAAATAAATGGCAACATTAAATTTAGGTAGAATTAAGCCAGTATTTAAAGGTGCGTACAACAACGCAACTGCTTATGTAGTAGACGATATAGTGACTTCAGGTGGTTCAAGTTATATTTGTATTGCGGCTTCAACTGGTAACGCTGTTTCCAATGCTACCTATTGGACACAAATGGCAGCAGGTGGAACTGACCTTAATGCAACTTTAACAACACAGGGCGATATACTTTACAGAGACGGAAGTGGATTACAAAGACTTGCGATTGGTACAGCAAATCAAGAATTAAGAGTTAATTCAAGTGCTAATGCTTTAGAATATCATACGCCAAGTGCAGGTGGTATTTTACAAGTTAAATCATCTACAAAAGTTGACACTCAATCTTTTACTTATGGTTCTAGTGCAGTAAGAATGGATATAACTGGATTAAGTGTATCATTAACACCATCATCATCATCAAATAAAGTTCTTGTTTGGTTTAATGTTTCTCATTGGGGAAACGATAGTCATTGTCAAATTGAAAGACTTATTTCTGGTGGTTCGTATTCTATAATTTCACCGCCGACTGGTTATGGTAGTAAAACACCT
>VTLG01002513.1_pt1 | contig 27868 bp, 24 predicted proteins | sample 4694571 | NCBI WGS metagenome assembly VTLG01 (sample SAMN12604809, study PRJNA352737) | marine metagenome | biome: ENVO:00000447; feature: ENVO:00000209|ENVO:00000569|ENVO:01000036; material: ENVO:00002151; isolation source: viral sequences binned using virsorter ...
CATAATCTCCATCAGAAATAACCTTACCGCCCTTCATTAATTTGATTACACCATTATCATTGATTACTTCTTTACCCATACCTTTAGCAAGAACTATTTTCTTTTCATCAAGTTCAACTTCTTCAAACATTGAATAGATATCTTTACCAGCAACATAATCAGGAAGCATCTTCTCCAAATTATCAGGGGTAACAGTCTGCATCTTTGCAACTTTTTTAGCAAAAGGTTTCATAGTCTTACTTTTATTCATCTTCTGTGCAATGTCTTTACCCCTTGCAGATACTAATTTTTCATCAAGATCAACTTCTTCATCATAAGGTGAACGATGCCATCCTCTGGATTCTAAATCTTTAATTTGTTTTTTATCGCTCGCATCTACAGTTTTTCTATCCTGTGGATTCATACGTCTTCGCATACGATCATAGGCAGTGGGTTGTTTATTTTTGACAAGAGTAATTGTTTTTTTCTCATCAAGTTCAACTTCTTCCTTGATACCTAATCGTTTCATTGCAGCTTTAATCAAAGGCCTTGCATCAGCTTTTGGGCCATCCTTTTTACCAGCATCATACAAATCATCATACAACTCATCATCGCCAATATATGGTGCAATTGCTTCTACAGCAGCATCACCATCTTTACCCAAGATAATTGGTTTTTGCATTAACTTTTTAAGTTTTTTAACATCACCACCTTTTGCAATATGCCATGTACCTTCTTGAACAAGACTTTCTTTTAAGGCAGACAACATATCTTTATATGATTTTGCTACTTTAGATTGAAACTTTTCTTTCTCAGCAGGCCGTCTCATCTTCATGTATTTGTCTTGAACCGCCAAAGCAATTTTTGGTGGAAGTTTTACCTTCTTACCATCCATAAACTCTACAGCATAGTTACCTCTAAGAGATTGAACTTTTCTCATCTGCATCATGATATTCTTGTCAGCAGATTTGATATCGTCATCTGTGGCATCCATGTCTATATCAGCAGGGTCAACCCTTTTCTCTTCTAGAGATTCATCAACAGCAACCTTAAATTTCATATTTCTTGGTAAACCAAACTTCGGGTCTTTTAAATCGTCTAACAAATCCTTCGAATTTCCACTATGATCAATCTGAAGACTATTGCCTTCTTGATTGAAATCATCATAAGGAGGATTACCACCAGCCCAAATTTCATTATTGATATAATCATAAGCTTTTGCTGCTGTACTCTTATCTTTAAAGTCTATCTCAAGGTATTTTGCTTCATCAAGTTCTACTTCTTCTACTTGGAAGAACCCCTTCTTTTGGTATTTCTTGAAATCTTTCTTATCTATGACAAATACACCAGAATCTTTACTCTTGATCATCATTTCTTTCTTAGGGTCTTTGAGTTGACGAACTTGATGTTTTTCTTCGGGAATATATTCTGAATTAATTTTAGACATGGCAAAGTTTGAAAGTTTCACGATATCTGCTTTTCTACCACTATTAATCATGGTTTCCATTTTTTTCTGGTTTGCCTTGTTAACTTTTTCAAAAATTTGCATGATTGCAGAGGCAGTAAACATATCTATCTTTAACTTACCATCTTTCATCTTTATATCTTGAGCTGAACCACCAGCTGCTTTACGCATCAAATCCATATTGCCCTCTGGAATATAGACCTCTTTTAGTGCTTCGGCCATAGTTCTTGTATATTTGCTCATAAGAATTACCTCTCGTTTATCTATTTAGGTTTATTAAAGGTGCAACATGTTCTGCTATCTTCACTCCAGCTTGATGATCAGAAGGAAAGTGCCATCCAGCCTTAATTCTACCAAAACCAACCTGATCAGCGGCTTTTACTAGTTCTTCATAGTGTTCCCTGTATTTTTTACCATAATACTCTGCGACTAAACGAGATTGCAAACTATGATTACTAGGATATGCTGGAGTCATTGTAGGTTCAGAAGGTTCCATAATTTCCATATCTATACCTAAAGGTTCTGTCAAATCCCAAGGCCTAGCACGTTGAAACTTATTTTTATAAAATCTACCCACGCCAGCACCAATTTCTACTATTTTTCTAACAGTAGCATCATCATATTCTAGATCATTATCATCCATATATTTCCTAATGGGTTGTGTGACACCACCCTTAGGCTCGTCATGCATTAGAATTTTCTCTACATCTTCTTCTGTTCTGGTTAGAGTTTCCCCCCTAATACTATCCATTTCATTTTTTGTAGCTTGACTGGCGTTTTCATGCGGTGGATCGATATCAATATTTTTCCAATCCCCATCAACCCCCTCTACTGGTTTTGGGGGTATTTTATCGAATTTTAGAGCATTTATTGCATCTTCGGGGTTTTCTTCTGGTTCGTCCTGTTCAACAAACTCGGCAAAATTTTTAATTTTTGTCCATTTTTTAGATGTTGTCTTATCCATATCTTTATAATCAGCTCTTCCTTTGTCTTGCTGTTTGTTCACTTTTTTAAGTAAATCACCCCCAGCACCCTTCGGTAAAAATTCATGGGGTTTCGGAAGTAGAGACATTAATTTAGATTTTGACATCATGGCCGGCAAATTTGCCTCACCTCTAGTTGATGCCTGATAGGCTGCAATGGCCATTTCTTTGCGTTTCTCTTTGGATTTACCCTTGAACTGAGGTGCATCGGACTTTTCGAAATCTTTAATATAATCGCCTTGGTCAGCGTTAGCAGGAAGTTTCTCTGAAATATATTGATTCAGATTAATGCGTTCAACCAAATCTTTGAAAGTAAAATCTGCGGCCTCATCAATTATTTGCCAACCCTGTCTAAGATATTTTTTTAACTCATCTTCAGGCACATTCATGATAGATTTTAAGCCAGGTTTATTCATCCTGTACCACTTCTTTTTACCACCCTTGTCTTTGAATATTCCACTTTTATTTTTCTCTCTATCCCACTTTTGAAGTCTGCCCAAAGGAGACATCTTCGCTTCAGGCACATATCCTTCTGGTTGCCATACTTTGCCCACATCCACTATTTCAACAGAACCATCTTTAAGACCAGATTCAATTTCTGCTTTTGATAATACTTTTTTATCTCTACCAGCTGTCAATGGTAGAACTTGCATTTTAGTAACACCCTCTGTGTCCCACACTTTACCATCGACTTTTATTTTCTGACCAAAAGTCAACTGATATTTTCTCTGTGATGTAGTTTTTGTACCTCTAACCATCATGGTAAGGCCCTCAACAATAGGATCAAGTTCTGGTTCATATCCAGCTTTTAGTTCTTTTGGTAGTTTGCCTTTATCAACCAACTTGTTAATATATCGTACTAAGTCTCTACCCTCTACACCTTTAGTTTGTCTTGCAATTTCTGCAGCCCAAGCACTTGGATGTTTCTGGTTTTCTTTATCTTTCATACCATTAACATATGCTTTGACCATATTTTCCCAACCTGTAGGGTGTCTAATCTGACTTATCTTTGCTACTGCCTTATCTAACCAAGGCAACACAGAACTTAATTCATCAAGTTCAACTTCTTCATCAAAATAGAAACTATCAGTATAATGGTTTAATTCCAATTTCCCATACCTACCGCCAGAGTTGGCGAAATAGAGGTCACTTTTGAATCCTCTTACATCTTTTTCAGTTTTGAAATGAAAACTAACATCACGCTCGCCAACATCTGCTGCACCTTTATTTTTTTTCAATTTGTCAAAGAGGAATTGTGAGTTAGTTTCACCAAGTTTATCTAATTTTTCATCATCGATCATTATATAAAATGGCATTTTTTTCGGATTAACATATTTTACTAATTTTTTATTTTTTTTAAGAACTTTTGTAAAAGGTAACACTGCTTCATCAAGTTCAACTTCTTCTTTTGGGCCAAAACCTTTCGGTGTTACATCTTTCCAATTTTTCTTACTTCGTCCCTTCCGTATCCGTTTTGCAGCATCAGGTTTTAGATCACCCTTCTTATCAAAAAACTTTGCAAGATGTGGGGGTAGTTTTCCTTCTTCTCTATATCTGGGTTCTGCACGATTCTTTGATGGGTCTTCGTTGCGTAGATTACTAGGGTCATTGTTCATAGGATCATTGTCCTTATGTCCAACATCCATACCCTTAACTGCCTTATCACCCATGGCCCTGCGAGCTTTGTTTCTAGAGGATCGTCTTTCTATCTGTTCTGGTTTGCCTTGGTAGTTTGCGTATTCTTTCTTGTAGTTACGTTCAGCTATATCTTGCAACCATGATTTATGAACTTTACCGTCCTCTGTCATGTATGTAATGTAATTTGTTCCCTTGCGTACAACCTCACCAGAACCATGTTCTGTATCTATTGATGAACCAACATTCCACATTTTACCTGTAAGATATGCATCTCGCATTTCTTCATATGAATCCATCACGCCCATGTCTCGTTCTTCACGAATACCCATGTGTTTACGAACATCATCAAATAATTTTCTTGCGTCACCAAATCCTGACGGAACTCCCATCTTAAATGCTTCAAACTCATTTTCTGTGGCTGCAGCCCGCATTTTTGATGCAGACATTCCAGTTACACCCTCTGCATCTGGATCACGTTCACCAGCAGACACAACTTTGACCGAATCAAAGTCATACAGAATATTACCTTTTCTGTCTGGTTGTCCGTTATATGTCGTTAGGAGTCTAGTAAATTCAGCCACCCTGTCAGAACCGGCAACCATAATTAAATTTTTATATCCCTCTTTGTATATACTCTCTGCAATCATAATTGCAGTTTTCGCACTTTTGTCTGCTTTGATGTTCCTTGCATATTTCTTGAACATCTTACGCATATATGCAACCTTTAGGGAATGTGGTAGGGGGTCTGTTGCTGGTTTTTGTGTAAATGAAGGATATATTCTGAACTCATTAGAACCAGCAACTTTCTTGCAGGCTTCAATAAGCTTTTCGTGGCCCGTTGTGGGCGGGTTAAATCTGCCGAAAGCAAACACGATGGTTTCTTTGGCTTCGGTTAACTCTCTAAATGTCTTCATCGATCCCATGCCTTTATAGCGGTGAAGTTGTTAAACGAGAACTCCATGCGGTCTACGAGTTTTACCGCTCCACCACTCACTCTATCTATTGCAACGTAACCTTCGGGGTTTGTCACTTTGAATCCATTACTAGTACGAATAAACGTATCTGTCAACCCTTTTATGCTATTTAGTTTCTTAACAATTTGCATTTTTGCATCAACGAGCAAGTTTTGAAACGTAATTACATATTCTAGAACTTTTACATACTTCTTAAACTCTCTAACCATTTCTGTTTGTATATTTTGATATTTCTCTTTTCCCTTTGGACTTTTTGCCTTGTCAATCTGTTTTTGCACATGTTGTTCTACCCATGCTGGATAACCAGTTGCATGTGCCCGAGGATTTGTAACCTTTTGGCCCTGGCGCACTTTACTATTTGCATAAGTCTTCAAGGAAGCTCCAGCCAGAGCTCCAGTTAAACTATCTTGTAGAGCGAGAAACTTTCTTAGTTGAATCGCATTAATTCTTTGAAATGTCTTTCCAGTATCACTAAGAATCTTTGTAATCGCATCTGTTTCACCTTGAGTGAATGTTGCCTTACCAGCGGTATCTTTGTATGTAGCATCATCCATCCACACAGAAGAAGATTTAGACAGACCTTTGATATTTGCACCGAAACTGGCTTTCATATCCTGTAGTTCTTTTCCTGAGTATGTGGTGTGCCAAACAACACCTATCTTTGCCTTTTTGATAACTTTACCTAATTCGGAATCCACAGGGACAGCATAAACAATAGTATTAGGCTGAAAAGTATGGTATGCGCTACCATCGATCTTTGTTGTCTCGACATCATCCGTAAACATGAGGTCGCCTTGGAGCACACCTTTGATACCCAATTTCGAAAATTCTTCCAAAGCAACCTTAAATTTTGCATTAAGATCACCAGATAAATCTGCATCTATTTCTCCTCTTGTCTTGTACAATTTTGGATTGACATTAAACACAGATTTCTTAGCAACAAAAAATTTACCATCAGACGGATCAATACCAGCGAAAATAGCAGGAGCACCGTCCCACTTAACCGTCATGTTTACACTGGAGCGACTTGACCCTGCTAACATATCTCTGAGGGAGCGCAAAAAATTAATCGCAGCTCGACCTCCATCAACCCCATAATTGATTATCTCATCTTCAAGATGTTCTAGGTGGAGATTTTTACCACCTTTATCTTCTATGAGCATTTCGTTAAAACTGATCATTAGACTTTAAAATCCACTTTGGTTGTTACTTTGACATCTACATCTAATTCAAAATAGTTTAGTACTTTGTCAATACCACCTTTTATAATTTCTTTTGCCATATCTACAATTTGTTTTATTTTTTCAACTAGTAATTTAAAAAGCCCTACAAGTTTTTCTTTTGCCTTTGTGTATATAGTTTTCAAAGTATCTTTGAACTTACCCTCATCTATCACACCCTCTGATAACATTTGTCTGTTTTGTTGAATTTCTTCTGTTGCTTTTGCGACCACATTACCCTCTGCATCTAAATAAGTTTTAGTCGAAAATTTTAAGGCTTGCCAAAATGAATATCCTGCTTTCTTGCCTTTTACCTCATACGAAGCTGATTTCAAAGTTGTGTCCATTTTCATTTTGGACGCTGTTTCAGATATAAGTTTACCATCTATTGCTGTCCACCTCATTCTATCCATTCTATAGTCCCATATCAACATATGAGTTGCCTCGCCCGCAGAGTCGCCACCACCTCTATCTGGAAATGCTTTACCACCAAATTTTTCATAACCTGTCATGGCCTCTCTACAAAATGCCTCTGAAACTTCTTTACTTTTAAATGCTGCGTTAAAAGTAGCAACTATTTCTTTTTTGGTCTGTTCTTGTTTATCAACTATTTCTTTTGCGTCTTCGTTACCCGCTTCTTTAGCATCGCCTACAGACATTTTTTTAAGATTAGTTGCATTAACTTCTGCTCCTATTGTTCTTGTACTTTCAGCAAATTTATCAACCTGCTTGATAAGTAGTTTTCTTACTTCATCGCTTGCTTTTGTTGTCTCTAATGCAGATATTACTGTTGCTTTTGCTTCTTTTTTTTCACCAGACATTAATAGTGCAGAGGGGCCTTTAACTGATGTTTGAGAAGAACCAACCATGATATCTGCTTTAGATGTATCTTTACCACCTTTCTTTTCACTCATTTCAGCCCAAGGGTCTGAAACTTTCTTTTTACTTTGCCCAGCTCCAGCATCAACACTATTACTTTTTAGTGTCTTTTTACATACTTTAGAAAATTTCCATAGTATATCTAATTTTTGTTGGGGGGTTGCTTTTTTGGTTGCAAAAGCAGTTTTTCCTGCTTGGCCGGACATTTTATCTGCAAGTGGTAGAAACTGCGACACATATGGTTGATTCAATATTTCTTTTTTAAACTTCTTTTCATTTGTAGATGCATTAGCGCAATCAGCAATAACTCCCTCAAACAAAGTTGATGCAGTTGCTTTAGCTTCATGTAAGTTTTGAATTTTTTCTAGGGGTGATTTTGACTCCACCCTAGGCTTGAGTTGTTCGACAAACTGTTTCATTCACTGCCTCCATTTGTTATTAGTATTTATATAATAAATGGCGGTAACTGTCAAGCGCTATCTGGTGGTTTTCTCTCTGTGCCTGCCATAGGCAGGATGGTTTTTGCCTTTTTACTAAAATCTCTGTGCAAATAACAAGAAGTAGTCTCACTCTCTACATGCAGAGCCTTGAACCCATGAAAATGTACTGGTATAAGAGTATCGTCAGTATCTAGGAGTTCTTTAGTATTTGTCCACTGTTCGCTATTGTCTAGAACGATTACACCGCCATCATTGAGACATTCAAGAGCTGGAACAACACACTGGTATCTCACATGACTACAATCTAAAGTAATAACATCAAATTTTGTGTTGCATTTATATATTGACTGTGGGAAGTTTTTTATATCGGGTTCGTACATAACTTTGTCGTACTTGTCAGCCCAATCTTGACTCATGTCTACACCGTGAACTTCGGCCCCCAACCGATTCCACCAGACTGTACTATAACCACTTCCAAACTCAAATACCTTACAGCCTGTCCAATCAAAGCTGTTAAGGTATTCGTAACAAGGATATGTGTATAGAGGAATTATCTCGCCATTGCCATTTACAGGAACCTCTGTTTTAGAGGATTCCAGATAACCATAGTCATTTCTAATTTTGTGTGTTATATAAGTTAGATGCAATTCCTCTATGGGAAGAATCGAATCGTTGATATTAACGTGTTTGGTCATCGTATATAATTCAGATAGGTCATTATAAAATACTTTGCATAGCCATTTGTGGGTGGATTGCCTCTGTGCATGTATTGCCAAAGGGGAGGAAACACAACCAGTTTTCCTTTCTCTGGTTTTATCTTGTCACCAAAAACAGGAAACTCTGTCTCACCATTATCGAAATTATCATTCAAGTACACCATGAGAATTAGAAACCTTTTGGCCCCCTCTCTAGACAGAACATCAACATGATTGCCAAACTGTTCACCACTATCGCAAAGAAATCTCTTCATTCGCAACTCTTCCCAACCATACTTGTCGGGCCACTGTGCCTTGTGTAGACTAACATCTTTCTTATAATTGTCTATGACTTTTGTGAACTTACTCATGGCCAAAGTGTTGAGATGTTCGAACCTGTCAAATCCCATAGGATTCATTCTTTGACAGTTACAATTTCCACAAATCTGGTGGCCGTCAGGACGCACAGGCCCTGTGCAAATACTGGTCTTATTTACTTCTTCAGCATCTTTTTCTAGTGTTTCTTCGAACATCTGCACATATGCATCACAAAGTTCGTCATCTAGAAAATTAGGATATGTTCTAGTATACCAATTTAAATTTTGGTCGGCCACTGAGCAGACTCCAGTTCTAACTTAGCATGTTCCTCATCTCTGGCAACTTTAGTTCTATCACTAAAGTCAACTCCAACATTAACCTTGTCATCTTTGTCAACGTAAACAAGGTGGGTCATGATAAAATATTTAGCGTTATTTTTTGAGGGGGGTTGTGGTGGTATTCCTTGATGTAAATAATTCCACGATGGGGGAAAGATAAAAAGTCGGCCTTTCTTTGCTTCTACTTTTGTATTCATCAAAGGAAAGTAAGTCTGACCATCACTAAAGTCATCATTCAGATAAACCATGATGCACAAAAATCTTTTGGCGTGAGCAAATGAGTAAATATCGGTATGGAGTTCTAAGCCGTGACCTTTATTAGAATCTACCCGAAACTTTTTTATTCGTAGTTCTTCCCAACCGTATCTTTTTGGCCATTGAAACTCAAACTTGTTGATGCCACAATCTTCTTTGTATCGTTCTACAGCCTCCATCCACTTATCCATGAGTTTGATATTCAAATCATGGAAACGTGGATACTCCATAGGATTTGTTCTCATACAGTCACACTGGCCACATATCATAGAACCATCTGCTCTATAACAAACACTCAACTCCCTGTGTCGTTCAGCGTCAACTGTTATAGTTTCTTCGAACTTTGCGACATACTCATCGCAATCTGAGTGTTCTAGAAAATCATCATAGACTCTACAATAGAAATCAATGTCAGCCATACTTGAACTCTTTGTCAGCAGCTTCCTCTAACTGAGCCATAACTTCTTCTGTGAAGAATTTTTCTGGTTCGTTATTAATTGTTTTGCCAAAAGTCTTTGTTCCATCTGGTAGTTCGATACGAGTAGAAACACTTTTAAATATATCGTACTTCAATGCTAGATCAAGTAAACCGTAGTATCGATCCAAGCCCTTGTCATATGTAAGTCTCACATCAACCATCTTGTTTTCCACAGTCAAACGAGACTTATGATTTTTACAATGAATGATGTTACCGATTACCTCTGTCCCATCTTTTTCTTTTTTCTTAGATAGGTAGATAATCGATGAAGCAGCATATTTAAGTCCAGAACCACCACCCATTTCTTTTTGGGGAAACATGGAACCAACGACATCGTAAGTATGATTAGTTACGACCATTGGAACCTTAGCCCTCCCAAGTTTGAGTGTTAGAACACGAAACGCAGCCTTGAGGACTTGTGCTCGTGTCATGTCTCTGGTTTCTTTACCATCAGCAGTATCCTCTACCTCTTTGGTAGTAGACAACATACCAAGAGAGTCGAGACACAGAAATAATGGTTTGCGTTCTGATTCGTCCTGTAGTAGATAAGTATCAAGAACCTTTAGTGCTTGTGTACGAAACTCCTGTACGGTGGTGACAGGCATAATGACCATACGTTTTGAGTCAATACCCCTGTCTACAACCATTTGTTTCGTTATAGCACTTTCACTTTCGAAATAGACAACACCAGCCTCTGGATTAGAATCTAGAAAGTTCTTGACTATACCCATAAGAAAGTAGGTCTTCCCTGTCGCACTCTCACCAGCTAATGCTGTTACCTTGGTAGAAGGAAGTCCACCCTTCAAGCTCCCTGACAACAAACCATTAAGAATGAAAGAACCAGTGTCAATAAAACTGTCCACATCACCACTTTCAACGCCGTCTTCAACAACCGAAGCGTATTCGTTACCAGTTTCTTTAATAATTTTTTTAAGAAAGTCATTTGCCATAGTATCTCCTTATTTATTTCGATTGTTTAATCTTTGGTAGAGGGTTCTTGCCATAAGTTTTGTTTGATCTTGGTTTCTGTAATTGAAGATCAACATTTGAACCACCAGTAGCCTTTGCCTTTTCATGACCACGATCAGGAACATTACTGATTACATCAACACCATAAACAGTTCGGCCCTTGTAATCTTTCATGTCATTTTTCAATGCAACTTGTTCAACTGAAGGCATAGAGTCAGATGACAGTTTCGTAACTATATTCTTCGTGGTAAATTGGTCTTCCATTGTTATGAGTTTTTGTGATAAAATTTTAATTCTATCCAATAAAAGTTCTTTTGTATAATCAGAATTGGCAAATGGCAGATATCCAGGCACCTTGTCCCATTTTACATGTTTCCCATTTTCATCCTTGACAGACACCTTCGCATTTGGATCATCATTACACGCTTTACTAGCCAGCAAATATTGTGCAACAAACTCTGCTTCCTTTTCAATCTTCCAATTTGGTAAAGTTATCTTTTGAAATTTCTTAGGATTGTCCATTGCATATCTTAGCATAATGTAATTACGAACTAATATATGCGTGACATTGGGAGTTTTAGGAGCAGCAGAAGCATACTCTCTTAAATATTCCTTCAAAGAGGCAACTATCTTCTTTGAAATAGTGTTTCCATCTTCACCCTTAAAAAACTGTGACTGCATATTGGTGCTGTCTTTCTTTGGCTGAAATCCTGTTTTCATCCAAATTAAAAGTTCAGAGATAAATCTTTCATATCCGTCTACTTCTAAATCGTATAAAGCATTGGTGATTTTATCAAAAACATTATCAACAACAAAGTTATCTTCTCCACTATCGGAATCTGTTTCATCATCCACAAGAACTGCACTAATTTGTTTTCTGAAAGCAGAAAAAGTGTTATCAGTAAGCATTCTTTGCCACTCAATCCACGCAACATTACTGTTCTTTGCGATAAGAGCTTTTATGAGAGATTTAATATCCCCCTTCACAGCAACATGCAAATAAACTTCAATATTGTCAAAAAACTTTTTTATTCCATCTGGTAAATTTTTATATCGTTTACCAGCAAGAGAATATCTCTCTCCTGTTGATGTATCCACAGCAACAAGAGGATCAGCAGGAAGAGCAAACTTATTGTCTATGAATGGAATGATTGCCAAGAACAAACGATTTTGACCGTCCAGAAGATATAGCTTAACACCATCTGCCATATCTTCTTTGATATCTTCGATAGTTTCTTCAATATACTCTCGCAAAGATTCTTCACTAGCATCATGAGCTTCTTCTATTAACGACTCAAGAACAAGGTCAGCTGGTGCAAGCATGAAAGAATCTGTATCAGCTGTACCCTTCAGTAAGGAATAGATGAACTCCTTAGCACGCAGTTGATCATTTTCCTTCCACTTCTTCGCTTGTAGTTTTCTTTGCAGCATCCCTCGGCGAACACCGATTTTTGGTTGCTTTCTCTTACCTTTACTCCCATCAAAGTAAAGTACTCTTACTGTCTGTGTCGTGTTTTGAAATTTTACAGCATTTTCTATAACGATATTTAAAGCTGTCATCGTTTCCCCTTTTACTGGCAGGGAAGCCATTTTTTGTTTTGACATTTTATGTCTCCTGTTATGTTTCTGTCAATTTTAAGTTAGTGTCGCTTGACAGAGTTGTACGACATTTGATATTCTCTAATACTAAAGGATTAGCTTATATAAGTCAACTCCCTTTTGCCTTTTTCCATACATTTCCTAGCATATTACCTTTACTCCATGTAATATACCCTACTTTCTCCATACCCACTTTTTTGTAGAACTTATTTGCAGGCACGTTCTCAGCTCGTACCGTAAGATATACATCAGCGTTTACATGGTCAAAGTATTCTTGTATCACTTTGGTAGCTTCACCTGTCCCTTTATTCTTTGCGACAATCTGGTGAATAATATAGTCACCTATTTTTGTGGTCACATCCGTATCCCTACCGATAGGCCCTGTACGTTTGTATTTCTGTTGTGTGATAAGAACATTATCCTGTATAATAACCTGACCCCACTCTAGTCTGTTTCTTACATGTGATTTGCGTACATGGGGAAACCATTCTTTATTTATATCAAAGAACTCCCAAGCTACATCAAAATCATCTGGTGTGGCATAAATCATAGAAAATCTTCTAGTGTGCCACGTTTGGTAGCTGCAAATAAATCCACAGAAGTATCACGGGCAAATGTCCACACATTTTCAATATAAGATTTGTCCATAAACTCATCCATTGCAGACTTGTCAAAATTACCTTCCTCGTCTGAAAACACAGACTTGCCCTGTGGACGTTGCATTATTCTCATTCCAATTTGACCAAGAAACGAACCCCTAAGAGAATCTACAAGTTCGTCACCACTTCTATATCGTTTGCCTTTTACCTTTGGATCGAGTATGTTAATCATCATCACACCACGATCACTTAGTGATTTAAAGCTGTTATGTGCTACAGGAAGATAAAAGTTGTCTCTCCATGAGTCGTATTCATTAAACTTAAACCAAGATTGATTCTCCTCGCCAGGTTGATTTTTACCATAGAGCTCCGTGGCCCAATAAGGTGGACTAGAAAATGAAACATCCACGTTATTTATTTTCTCCCAAGGTAAATCCTCTGCACCACAATTGTAAATCTGAACAGTTTTCTTACCGCCAGTGAGTTTATCATAAAACTCAATCATCTCTTTGTATCGTGCGAATGTTTTTGGATTAGGATCACAGCCGATATAGTGTGTAGCATTAGAAGCATAGAAACCTGTAAGTCGATCACCCCAACCCATAGATGTATCAAGTACAGTTTTTGCATTTGTCATTTCATAGATAACTTTAGCAACAATGGGTTTGAACTGTGTGGCGATATATGTACCCAAACGGAAACTCATTGTGTATGTTCGTGGTGCTAGTTCTTGGTGATCATTCACACCACGAAAAATAGGCCCAAATGCACCCCAAAGATTATCACCATCATTCCATCTTGTCACTGGAGCTTTGTATCCGTAAGAACCACATTGCATACGCAAATCATTCATGAAAGAATCACTTACATAATTGAATGTGGGCGGTGCTTGTATCACTCCAAGCCCATATTCACTGTAAGGATATTTGTAATCATCATATTTTTCAATAACTTCTTTTTCAGAGGACATAATATAGTTCGTCCAATCAGCCTTCTTCAGTTTATGAAAAGTCTTGATTACCTTATTCTGATCAAATTCATGCAGAGGATATGGTGGTTTCTCTTGAGTAATAAAATCTGCGAGAGCTCTGCGAAAGTCTTCTTTTCCATATTTCTCTATCGTGTCGAGAAATAACGGACGGCTCATCACTGGAAGACCAGTGCTGTCAGCACACTTATGTAGCAAATCATATAGTTCCATTACAAAAAGTCCAACAAATTTCCTTGTGTTCCGTAACTATTATCAATCGACCAATTCATCTTTTCAGTTATAAACTTCAACGGTTCCACAAAGCTCTTTTCGAATTGTATATCATAGTCGATATTATCAATAATGTCAAGTTCCTTCGGAACATTTGTCATAAACGAAAATGCAGTAGAGACATACACATTTGGTTGTTTCAAATGTAAAAACTTAATCTTGTCTCCCTCTTGAATGTTTGGGTATTTGTTTTGTAATTTATTTTTCTTGATTAGATAATTGTATAGTATAGCTCCCTTGACATGGATGGGAGCCCCAGACTTGAATAGTTGAGATTCACCACGAAACTTTTGTACACCATTACAACTTCTAGGATATGCAATCAACTCTGGATCAAGTTTCATAAAGTCCTCACGAAAGTCCTGTATAAATTCGTTGAGACTTTTCTCATCACCGTTCATAATGATAGGCAGAGCCTCTTTAATCTTCTCTCGACAAGCCGCAGGCGTAGATGATTTAACAGCTTCAACACCCATAATTTTCATCTTAGGTTCTTTATACCTTACACCTTCGCTGTCCCAGACATTGAGAATGTATCGTTTCTTGGCCGTCCAGATACCCTTATCAGCAATCACCTCTCTTGCCATTACCATCTTCTGTTCGTATGCGTTCATCTCCCGAGCAAGATGTTGATAGCTTTTATCAATAAAAGGTTCCAGCTTCTCATTTGCAATTTTGTCCAAGAAGTTGACGATTTTCTCAGTAGAGCCTCCCTTCGGAAACAACTTATCCACCAACTTGTCAAAAGTAATATATACCGAATCTGTATCGCTCGCAATAACGTAGTCCAAGTTGTCGGTTTCCAAGATTTTGTTAAGATAAATGTTAAGACTTTTTTCAATCCAACGTATAGATAATTGACCAGAGGTTGTGATTGCCGTAGCAACCAGCAAATCAAAGTAACGAAACCAATTATTACCGATAGCACCATACGCCGAGTTAAGAGAAATCTTCTTCGCCATTTGGATATTGTTGAATCTTGAGATATCCTTGAGAAGAGACTTGTTCTTCGTATTCTCAAATTCTTGTTGAGCCTCAAGCATAAGTTTTTTATATTTGACACGATCATTGTACATATTCTCCATTAATTCAGGCAGAAACCCTTTCACATCTTTTCGAAAGAAGGCTCCATTCGGAGTCATGCAATGTTTTGTATCGTTCTTAACTTTGCCATCTAGAATCTTATTTACAAGCTCCTTCTCGATATCTGCGCCACTGTTCACCAAAGTTTCTGGTGAGATATTGTATTGCATAATTAGATGTGGATATAGTGAATTCAGATCAAAAGACATAACCCATTTGTGCATACCCACTTGTGGGTCTTTCACATAGGCTCCTTCAAACTGTTCTACCTTTTCGTGATCTTTCTTTTGTGGTATCACAACATTTTTAGCTCGCAAATGGTTATATATTAAAATGTCCCAATAACGAACTGTTCCTAGAACATCTGTGTAATTAACTTTGGCTTCATATGCCATAGTCAAACACAGTTCAATCAGACGCATCTTGTCTTCTAGTTTATCAACTAGTTCAACGTCCTGTATGTTATACTCAATAAAAGATTGGTAGTCTTTTGTGTACCACTCTCTAAACGTATCAAACGGATTACCGTCTTTCTGTTCACCAAGTTCTACCTTTGCGATATGATCCAGACGATATGACTCCTGAGCACTGTATGTAAATTTACGATACAGGTCAAAGTAATCTAGATGAGCAACACCTTGTATGTTGTAGGTTTGGTGTTGACGGCCCATCTTGTAAAGTTCTCGTTCAATAACCTTACCCCATGGCGAGAGTTTCTTGAGAAAGTCTTCACCAAATAATTGCTTCATGCGATTGCAGAGATAGGGAATATCAAAAAACTCTGTGTTCCAACCAGTAACAATATCAGGCAAACAACGAGCCCATTCATCAGAGAATTTTATCAACAAGTCAGCTTCATCTTTGCATTGAATATAAGTTACATCATCACGATAGTTTTGAAACTCATGAAGACCCCACACAAGAGTCTGTTTGTTCTGGTGGTTCTTCATAGTGATGGATAACATCGACTCAGCAGCTTCCTTAACAGAAGGGAAACCATTTTCACACTCAACCTCAATGTCCAGTGTAGCGATTAGAAGTTTATCTTTATCCCATTGAACACGTTTAGGATACATATCAGAAATATAGGTGTAGGCATATTGCGTATTGCCATAGACTATACCTTGATCTTTTCTACTTTCATACCAATCTTTGGCATCCTTAATAGAATCAAATTGATGAGGTAAAACATGTTTACCATCAAGAGTAACATAGCCTGTCTTCTTATTACAAAGATCAAATAATGTGGGGAGATATTGGACACGTTTCTTTATGCGTTGGCCTTTTTCATCGACCTCTCGCACAAGGAGACTGTTACCAAATTGAAGTACGTTGGTATAAAAAGTCATAGATTAGTTATATCACAGTGTTTGTTAAAAATCAAGTTACTTTTGTTTCTGGTGGAGATGTTAATGTCCTAGCATCATTATTATCGCCACGAGGCGACCAATTTGATAAGACAAATTTTCTGTGTGGGTTTACAGAAACCCTAAATCTGGTTAATGTCTCTCTATTGATAAGTAAGGTGCTTCGAGCATCTTTTGTAGTGAGGCCTACTGGAACTTCCTTATACAGTCTGTTGTTAAATTTCATGTCTACCATGACTATTGGCCGTTCATCAATTTTACCAACATGATCTGGTTTCGATATACCGATAACCTTACTAGTAAACTTTTTACCACCCTTTTCCCACTTAGCAGTTTTACCAGATACATCTAGTTTGTCCACAACAAACATGGAAGCATTTGTGCCGTTACCAGTATCAAATTTGGCTCGTATGTCACCATATCCTACAATCTCTAGTGTTTCATGATAACCAGACTCTTGATTGAATTTGTGTCTACGATGCACAGGATTTTGTAGATACTCCAAAACAAACTTTAGAATGTTTTTATCTTTGATTGGTTCTTGTGGTATCTGGGTAATGTCATAGTTTTGAAAGTTTGATCCAAGGCCAGGCGATCCATTACATTCTAGAATGAAAATCTTTTTGTTTACCACAGCATGATCAACACCCACCATATAAGAACCTGTGGCCCTAGCAGCTGCCAGAACAATCTTCTTCTCTTCATCACTTAATACATATGGTTCTGTCTCAGCGCCCATGTGGCGGTTTGATCGAAAGTCTTTCTTTGGTTTGATTCTCTTTGTCGATGCAACAATACGGCCATTCAACACAATGGTTCTAATATCACCATCAAGTTTTAAAAACTCCTGTACAATAAGTGTAGCACCAAACTTCCACAATGACTGAATAACACTCATCAAGGATTCCATACTGTCAACTTTAGAAACACCAACACCTTGTGTTCCTGTCAGAGTTTTAATGATTACAGGAAATTGACCACCAATACGTTCATGAGCATCTGGAATACTTTTCTCATTGTTGACTAGAGATGTGCGTGGTGTATTGATACCATTACGTTCAAAGGCTGTATACGCTGACATTTTATTATCGCATGTCAACATTCCATCACGATCATTAATCATGAAACATCCAGCGTTCTGTAGAGTTCCAAGTAGAGCAAGGCCTGTTTCATTATCCAAGGCACCAGCACGAACAAAAACTACAGTCTCACGGGCTTCGATTTCTACTTCATTCTCTTTACCATCATGGTTCTTGATTTTTATCGTACCCTGTTCTATGTCGTTATCAGCAACCCACGCTTCAGACACAACTACAGGATAACAGGGCAGGCCAAGGGACTCGGCTGCCTTGAGTAATTTTCCTGTAACTACTTCTGGTTTCTTAGACTTAGAATTGGTAAGAATGAGAATTGTTATTTTATCTCGTTGTACCTTTTCTTCGAATATGAAATCCTTGAATTTATCCACATTAGTCCTCTTTTTTCTTCCCTATGTTGTATTTAGTTTCAAGAATCCATTCCGACTTCTCACTGAAGGATAAAACTTTGATTTGACTTAGAGGCGCAACTTCATCAGCATTACCCACCAATTCAACCAAACCCCAATCCTTTAGAAGATTTGCTATCGTATTTCTTCGAGCAATATCGTTCATAGATAAGTTTGTTTTCTTTCCATCTAGTGCAAAGAGCTCTTTAAAATGTACAATAAAATACCGTCCCTGCTTATGTAATATATGACAGGACTGATATAGTTTTCTTTCTTTTCTGGATGCTACGCCTATACGAGATAGAGTCTCTCGTACTTTAAGGAAATCATCAGGCTCTTTTAAAGATACCTCGAGCATCTGCTCCTGTGACCAATTAACTTCTTCCATCTTTTCCACCTTTATTTAATTTTTCTTTTATAGCGGAAATCTGTTCATCATCCAGTATATCAAGAGCAACTTTAGCCTTTTCGTTGTTATATCCATAGAACTCTTTAACATACTCTAGATTCTTTAATTTCTTCGCCTTCAGCCAAGGAGCATATCTTTTCCTTGGTCTAAGACTATTTATCAAAAAATCAAACTGAAGTTTCTTATCTAGATGATGTAGTTGGTTAATTTCGTTCACCAACATAACAGTATCTTCAAAGGGAGCCACGCACTTATTTATGATAAATGGATAAAATTTCTTTTCCCACATCTCATCTTCTGTATCTAAAAGAGAGTCCTTAGATACATTTATAGCGTTTAAATAATCTTTTAATTCGTACATTAGTCACTAAATCCCTCACCTTTTCTCCAGTGATGGAATCTATGACAAAATACAGCCCATAATAGATGGGTTAAACTGTCGGCCTTGTAAGTACCACTTTTCACTTTTAATTCATATGTCATATGCTTCACTCCATGTCATCATTCTGCTGGTTGACATTTCCATATTATTAGCAGAATCTAACCATAATAAATCTTCTTTTAATTGACCCTCAAACTTTAAAATTTCGTTAATTCTTGGGGCCTGTAACACACAATACCAGTATGCTATCTCCTCTGCCTGTTCACCAATTATTTTTTTAACATCTTCTCTACTGGTAGAAATTCCTTCATCTGGCATATAGTATGTAGTACCATATACCGAATGAAATAACCCAGCATCCTGTAGATACTCTGGAGCTCCTTCTTTGCGTAGAATATCTCTAGTACCCTCTAAATGTTCTAAAAGAGTTTTACCACTGTGTTCACACAGATGAGCGCCACAATCTCTAAGAAATTTTATCTTTGTAGAAATCAAGTCGTTCACGATTACCACTCTCGCACCAAAGTTTAAAAACAACACACATTCTTAGTTCCAAACAATTTTTAGCCACTGGTTGTGCTTGATGAGGTAGATGTGCATCAAACATCAAGATACGATTACCACGATACTCTGCAATCGTATCAACTGTCTCTGCATCTTCTTTGTATACAAAAGTGCCACCACCATATTCTATTTTCCAATTCATTTGGGGATAATAGATCATGGTAAAATCGCCATCATCTCTATGGATGTTGGGTTCTACACCAAATGTATGGGCGTTGCAATACAGTCTTTTCCAACCCTCTATTCTAAAGCGTTCTTTCAAATTAAGTTTTTGATTAGCGGCTTCCCAAATTGGAAGAAGCAATTCTGCACCATTATTTCGAACTTCTTCCTCATCAACACCACAATAAACATGCCAGTGATAGCCAGGAATATTCCTCTCTGACACATAATAATATCGCCAACGTATTTGATTTTTCATAAAATCTTCAACTAATTCAGCCATATGTGGTTCTAGTAAATTATCATGAACCTCTATTGTCATTTAAACTTCGCCCTTGCCATAATCTCTGTCAAACATGCAAGCATATTTATTTCTTGATCTGCGACAAAAGCTGCTTTATACTGATACTCGCCCAATACAACGACAACATGAGGTATACTAGAACCATCCACACAATCATACAGACTGTCATAAAGACGGCGAAACAAACGAGTGGGATCATTATCAAGATTATCAACAACCCATTTACGAACATTTGTAAACTCCTTACCCTTCATGCAAGTCATCAATTCCTTGATATTAACTTCAGCAATGTCAACCAGAATACCGGCATCAATCTTACCAGATACAGAATATCGTTGTAATTCATTTAAAACTCTCCGCCAATCTGGAAAGAATTTATTTATGACTTCTGCAACTACTCGCTTGTCGTATTTTACTTGACTCTCTTCCAAAATCGTGATAGTACGGGCGAAAAACTCAGACGCAAGTTTCTGTTTTTCTTTCGCTGGTATGTTAAAATCGATAACACTACAACGTGATTGTAGAGCTGGGATAATACGATTCTTGTAATTACAGGTCAGAATAAATCCACAGTTTGCATGAAACTCTTCTATGAACCCACGCAAGGCAGGCTGAGTAGATTGAGGATTTAGATAATCTGCTTCATCTAGAATAATATATTTGCGTCCACCTTCCAAGGCCACAGTAGACGCAAAGTTTTTGATTTTGGTTCTTAGAACATCGATGCCTGACTCTTCCGAGCCATTGATCATCATATATGTGCAACCAAGCTCCTCAAGGAGAGCTTTAGCTGCGGTGGTCTTACCTACGCCAGGCCCACCAGAAAGAATTAAGTTTGGAAGTTGACCTTCCTCTACAAAATCTTTCAGTGTGGTTTTGAGCGTGTTAGGTAGAACACATGATTTTACATCTCTTGGCCGATATTGTTCAACCCATAGAAATGTATCACTCATTTGGATATGCCGATTCTGGTTCTAGTGCAATAAAATATTCCACAGGCACTTTTGCATGTGAAAAGTGACTAATCTTCTTAGATGACACTTTCACATTATATGAGCCAGGGATGAGTTTTAAATTCTCAACCTTAAACCAAAATTTATAAGCAACATCCTTTACATCATCACCAACTGGTACATGAACTTTAAAGTCATTTGCTGTGGCATTTTTCTTATCTGTTACCTTAATAACAGCATTACCCTTATTCAATCCTTCCAGAACCATATCTGGAGCTCCGATAATCGAAGCAGCCTTCGTAACCTCTGAAAGAGTAGTAGATGTAAACTCAAATTCAACATCTGGATCAGGCATAGTTATATCTGTTTTAGGATGCGTTACCACTGAAGGATCAGAATACCAATATTGTAGAGCTCTACTGGTGCTGCCGTTTTCAGTTATTACCAAGAAATCTTTTTTAAAATCTATATCAATAGTTTCAAAAAGAGATAGTGCAGCCAAAAACTCGTTCAAGTCATAGATCGCAAAATCCTGTGGAAAGTCCTCTTTAACATCAGCAGATGCAACAATATTTTTCATAGCAGACATAGTAGAAATTTTACTACCAGCCTTAATCACAAGGTTTTGGTTAATTGTAGAAAAGTTCTTCAATACCGTAACCGTTTCATTACTAAGTTTCATTATGTTTGTTCTCCAAATCGTTCACATGTAGGGCGATAATACCATAATGAATTAACTTTAGCAAGTCACTTCGGTTCTTATCATCCTTTTTTCCATATCGTTGAGCATACTTGAGTATGTTTCCGATACAAAATCCGTCACCGTGGCCACCATCTATGATGAACTCTGTAGCCTGAAACTTGTTCTTACTATAGTGTTCATCGTATGTGGAGTCGATGTATTTCTGCAGCTCAGCAAGTGCTTTGTCTTCAGAATATTTGTATTTAATTGACACTCGCTAATTTCTCCTTCTGAGCATTATATTGTTCCAATTCACGTTCAGACATATACTTACGCATTTCGTTGTCTGAATCAAAAACATTCCAGTTCATAGCCATCGACCTACGCTCTCCCTCACCAAAGAAAGGCATAACTTGATGTTTCAACCACTGAGGAAATACCAACATGGTTCCTACAACTGGCTTCACATAGTCCTCTGTCTGGGCCTTCAATTGCATGATATCACGCCGACTTGTTTGACCCCACAACAGGTGAGTAAACCCATCAATACCACCACCAGCATTATTGATCGCTGGATTGAATTCTGGTAGTTCCTCAATACAAGGGGGAACCTGTAACCAAAGAAAACCAGACAGACCAGCAGGCGTTTGTACACCATGATCATGTAGAGGATTATAATCACCAGCATAGGCATGGTTAGTCCAACACTGATAGCAATCTGCTTGTGCATCACGATCATAACCGTTCTTTAGATATGTTGTACCAATTTGATCTAGAATTGTTTTAACAGATTTACCAACTTCATCACTAAATGGAAAGTCCAACTGAGCAGACTTCTCACCATTTTTCAATTGACCAACCAACCCCTCAGCATAACTTTTGTCAGCTGGTATGATTACATTGTCGATATGGTCATTAATTTCTTGAACAATATCTTCGGGAAACTCAATACGTCCCAATACCCAACTTTTGACAGGACGAATAGCATATCTCAAACCATGATTAGTTTCTTCGATTTCATTTTCTTGTCGATTAATTTCAGCAGCAAATTCTCTCGCATCAGCAGCTTCAGGCGTATCTCTTGCTGGATCAGGTGCCTGAAAATCTGTATCATTAGATACTTTGTAAATCGCATCACTACCAGCAGGCCCCGGCTCCTTTGGAACAGGTTTTCCATCTTCAAACTTTACACCAAAACGAGGGGCATCTTTTGGTCGATTTACAACCTTAGGCCTTTCCTCTCTGGTTTTATCTGGATCAGAATAATCCCTTGTTTCTTTAGGCCCATCGCCCTGTGTTGTATCTTCTTTTGCAACTTGACCGTCTAAACCCTGTGCAGCTTGGGTAGGATCAACATCAAACATTCGAATTCCCATAAGGTTCTCCTTCAATAATATTTTTAATAATAAAGAAAAGGGAGCTGAAAGTCAACTCCCTTTTCTCATTATATAAGAGAATTTTTATTTGACTGAAATCAGTCTTGGCTTCTTCTCTTCTGGAACCACACGCTCGAGGTCAATTGAAAGCATGCCGTTCTCAAGTTTCGCATCGTTCACTACGAGGTCATCTGCAAGAGTAAACTTGCGTTCAAATTTACGATACGAAATTCCACGATAAACTGTGGAATCATCTTCGGAATTCTCCTTTACAGAACGTACTGAAAGAGTTCCTTCGGCAACTTCTACTTCGATATCTTTTTTACCAAAGCCCGCCAATGCCATTTCAATGACATAGTTATAGTCACCTTCCTTCCGAATGTTATAGGGCGGAAACCCTGTAGACGTTACATTGTTGTCTACATACCGATTTAGATTGTCGAAAATACGATCAAATCCTACAGCGTATGGGGTTAATTGATTGAAGTTGTCGATTAGACTTAAAGCGTTTCTTACCATTTTTCATCTCCTTTTAAAAGCAAGATTTTGCATATGTACGGCCCTTCATGGCACCGTACTACTATATATAAAGGCTCCAAGACTAAAAGTCAAGGAACCTTTACATATTTTTTTAGAAGGCAGTTTCTTCTAATTCTTTTGAATCTTCCTCACCTTCAGAGTTGATAACACCAGCATCAATTTTGGTGTAAAGGTCAAGGAAGGATTCCTTGGTATCGTCATCGAACCGAGCGACACACATCTCAATTGCCTCCATCTTATCACCAAAGATAGCGAAAGCCTTTACAATGTGGTCTAGTCGCCGTGTTGAGATAACTTCATCAACACCACCATCGTAGAAGGTCTTTCGAATAACCTCAGCCCAAGTGACTAGGTTTTCTGCAAACTTCTCATCGATAGCGTCATACTTTTTCATCGAACCGAGAACAATCTTTTTCTCGACTGACGCAGCAGCATAAGGCTGTTCCATCGTGATAGCGAACCTCTCAAGGAATGCCTCGTTGAGGATGTTGGTTCCGATAAAGCGTCCATCTTCAGAACCCTTACCTTTAGTGTTGGCAGTAGCCATCACGTTGAACCCATCTTTCGGAGTGATCCACTTGTTGATCTTCTTGAGGAAAACACCTTTTCCTTCAAGTACAGGCTGCAACGCAAGCAACTTGTTAGAACCAAGGTCACACTCATCAAGAAGCAAAGTACAACCACGTTCCATCGCCTCAATGACAGGGCCAGGCACAAACTTGGTTTCACCGTTTACGAGGCGAAAACCACCGAGCAAATCATCCTCATCGGTTTCGATAGTGATATTCACTCGAATGAGTTCTTTTTTGAGTTTGGCATGAATCTGTTCGATCATCAGAGTCTTACCGTTACCAGACAAACCAGTAACAAAGATAGGATAGAACAAACCAGATTTGACAACCTTCTCTATATTCTTGAAGTTGCCCCAAGGCACAAAACCTTCAAACGGAGCAGGAACAAGATTCTGTTTGTCCATATTAGTAGCAACCAAATTGACAGTAGCACCTTCCTCAGCAACCGTAGTGGTTGAGGGAGCCGCAACTGGTTCGCCACCTGGCAACTTGTATTCGTTATATCCTACCTTACAGGATTTACGAAACCAAGACGGAGAAGGAACACCCGCCTTCGCAGCGGCCTCCTTCGTATTTGCCTTTGTGAGTACCGCACCAGCACCGAACATTTCAGTGGCGGTATCGACAAACAACTGTTTGCGTGGGGATAAATTCATATTTTGACCTCTTTCATTTATCATCATAATTATAAGCTAACACAGGTAAATTCTAAACACAAGCATAAAATGGCATGTTTTGCCAGATTTTTGTATAATTTATCAAGGTGTGACATTTTTATCACTATGCCACCAACTTGATAAATTTGTTTAGAAGGGGGCGACTAGAAATCTTACCCTTCATTGATTTTCCGAAGGCAGTCTTGAGTTTTGCCTTGGAGGCACCGACCAGTTCATCACTCAAACCTTCATCGGTGATTTCCATTGCATTACCACCAGGCAGAACATAATACTCATCATAACCAAGGCTGGTAATGGCAAGATACTTGTTTTTGTTTAGGAATTTAACCTTTTCCATAATCTCGTTCATATCTAAACCAGGCAAGAGATAGTACAGTGACCGTTTATCAACTCGACCAGATTTTCCAGAACCAGCGATAAAGAACCCAACCACGTTCATGCCAGGCACTCGAGCCTTGAGAAGTTCAAGCATCTCAGGGGTATCAGAACCTTCAACAATCTTACCAGAAACCTTGTCTTTGATAATCTTCTTAACCTTGTTACTACCAAAACCGTAAAAAGAAGTAATGGTTTCAAAGTGATCACCCTTGTTCTCACCTTCAGTAACTAACTTGTAATCGTGAATACCTTCAAGATTAGAACCAGCACCATCAGTTAAGATGACCGTGTTGATTTTCTGAACACCAGTTTTTTCCTTAAACATAGGAACATAGTCCATCAAACCGATAATTGCCTCATTGAGAGGAGTCCCACCCATTCGGTATTTATTAGGCCAAGAGTAAGGATATCCATCTTCTCTCCAATCACGAAATGAACCAGCATAACTGTAGAACATAACCATGTTGTGTATCATTTCATTTTCTTCAGAGGTGGACATTTCACTGTTAAAGAACTCAAGAAGATTAAACCCCCTCAAGACAACATCACCAGCCTTAGTGAAAGGCAACCGTGACCGACCATAACCTTCTCGACCATAAACATCAGAAAAAGCAACAACTGAAAACGGAATGTTTACCTTACGGCAGAACCAAACCAGATTGAAAATCTGAGCCATAGTACCTTTGAGATTGTCGTGCATCGAACCAGACCAATCGACCATCATCACAAGACCGTGATTAGTAGCACCAGGCAACGTAGTCACCTTTTTGAAAAGGTCTTCATTATATTTGTAAGTGTGTAACCGTCCCATATCGAGAGAACCAGTTTTCGAAATCGAAGCACGAGCATACTGATCTGCAGCCTTCTTCATTTCGAATTCTTTGACCATGTAAGCAACGGTTTTCTTCGAGTCCTTTTTAAGAGCCTCAGACTCTTCTAATGTTTTGTTGAAAAACAACCCACCCTGATCGTCAATTTTTTTGAGATTAAGATAGTGTGTTTTCATTTCAGAAAGAACAGTCTTATATCCGACTACAATTGTGTTCAAATCAACTTTAGGAATGTTACCGTAGACACGATCAGCAGCGGCCTTGTCTCGCATGGCGTCCATTGCAGAAGCACCAGCCTTGTCAGTCTTAGGCGAAGAACCATTTCCGGCCACACCTTTACCACCTTCGGGTTTTCCTACATCGCCGTCAGAAGCATCCAAGTCACGTTCACTGCTATCGCTGTCATCATCACCAGAACCCACACCGTTATCGCCAGTTTTATCATCTATTTCTTCTCCTTTACCAGTACCAGTTCCAGTTTCGGCATCAGCACCGGCGTCATCACCAGTGTCGCCGGCAGAACTATCGTCAGCATCATCACCACCAGTTCCATTTCCATCAGAAGTTTCTCCTTCGTTTTCATCACCAACTTCACCGTCACCAGCCTCACCATTATCATGGTTATCTGTTTCAGGCGCATTTTCTTCCATATACTTGTAAAGTTCTTCAGCGAGGTCAAGAACCTCATCTTCAGTCTTTACAGCAGCAACACGATCAACCCAAACTTTTTCTTCTTCAGTAAATTTGATAGAAGTATCACCAGACTTGAAAAACACATTGATTCTGTCGATCAAATTGAAAGTGTTGATATCTTCATTTTTCGTACCAAAGAAATCTTTGGCAACCAACTCTTTATATCCACGTTTCATAACGCCGATAGCGCCAGGATATTTGTCTTTCACAAAACCCTCAATACGAGCGTCTTCGATAATATTGACAACGCCGTGGTTCAACTTACGAATCGAGGATTTCTCAAGCATATCCAATGGAGTCCAGAGAGCATGACCGATCTCATGACAAACCATAAGATCATAAATGTCTTTGGTCATATCCTCATCTTTCCAGATAGGAAGACCTAATTCACGAGTCTTGGAATTGAAGTATGCAGTCTCCATCTGTTTGTGGACAACATTAATGTCTTCTTCAGAGAGGAGTTTTGCGAGAGTGCTTTTGTTTTTCATCATGTTTATAGAATACCAGCAGTAGTGTCTGGATGCAAGCACATAATGGCAAGTTCAGCCGATTTTTTACGAATTAGTCAAAAGTGTGACATTTATGCAACACTACTATCACGCAGATTTCAGTCTATCAACCTTTTTCTGCTGTTTTTTCATACGTTTTATAGCCATATTTAGTTTCAATTTCGAAACATGGTCACGAAAATCTTTGCCCTGCATATGATCCATTTCATGTTGAAAAATCCTCGATTCGAGTCCATATAACTGAAATTGTTCATTTTCTCCCGATTCGTTCTCAAATTCCACAATTACAGCAGACGGCCGAGAAATCTTCAACCATAGGCCGGGATAGGACAAACACCCTTCATCCATCAAGATTTTTTCCTCTGAATACTCCAAAACGTGAGGATTGAAACAAGCCAATGTTTCTCTTTTGTTCACATCCTTGTACATCACAAAAGCACGTTCTTTTATCCCCACCTGATTCGCAGACAATCCCAGCCCATTGAATTCTTTCATAGTTTCTATGAGATCACGAGCAAGCTCTTCTCTATCCAAATCAGTCGAACACTGATCAATTGGAACATTTAATGTCCAATGATTTGATTCAATTAATTTATATATTGCCATCATATTCTCCCATGAAATGCTGTTTTTGCTTCACTATTGTAAAATAAATACCATGCACAGTTATCTTTGCCTGTCATGTTACCAAACCACTTGATTCTACCTACACTGACAATCCTTGCACAGTTCTTTATATATGGTGCAGATTGTTTTGTATGAGCCCAATCTGCATCAAATAACAACCATGTAGGCCGTAGTTTAGTGAAAT
>VTLG01012192.1_pt1 | contig 27865 bp, 41 predicted proteins | sample 4694571 | NCBI WGS metagenome assembly VTLG01 (sample SAMN12604809, study PRJNA352737) | marine metagenome | biome: ENVO:00000447; feature: ENVO:00000209|ENVO:00000569|ENVO:01000036; material: ENVO:00002151; isolation source: viral sequences binned using virsorter ...
TCTTGTACTAGCATTAAGATTCTTTTGTAGAACTACTGTTCCCTTTAGATTCAATAATTTCAATTTCTATTTTCTTAATGTCTTCTTCGTTAGATGTTAAGTTAATATTTTGTCTTTGTACATATCCCCTTTTATGTCCTTTATGTTGTAGATAGAATATAATACTTTTCTCTTTCTCATTTTCTATATTCTTAAATAGCTTACTTTCTACATAGTCTAATTTTACATTATCTATCTCATCTACTTTTTTTCTAAACTCTTCATCTTCTTTATACCATTTATAGAAACTACTTCTACTTATGCCTGACCTATTACAAGCTGTTGATACTATACCTAAGCTATTCTCTAATGCTTTTAGTAATGCGTCTTTCTTTAGGTTGTGTTCTTTTTTGCTCATTTTATTAAATTTAGTTTATATTTTATTTGCTTTTTGTCCTGTAAACTGTTCCCACCTTTCTATAATTACATCACAATACTTTGTATCTAATTCCATACCATAACATACTCTATTTGTTTTTTCACAAGCTATTAATGTTGAGCCACTACCAATAAAAGGGTCAATTATTATATTGTTTTTATTACTACTATTTAATAATGCAAACTTTATTAATTGAACAGGTTTATTTGTAGGATGTTTAACATTTCTATCTCTATCAAAATTCCAAACATTGCTTTTATCTCTTTGTCCATTCCATATTCTTTTAACTTCTCCTTTGCCTATTTTTTCTAAATATAATATAGGCTCAAATTTATTATGATAATCATTTCTTCCAGGAACAAAACTATCTTTAACCCAAATAATGGTATCTTTTAATTTATAATACTTTTCTGCTATTGCTCTTGTTTCTGCTACTCTATTTGTCGAATAAAACCAATATAATACACTCCAATCTTTTAAAGGTATATTTTTAAAGACTGCATCAAAAAAGTTTATTAAATCATCTCCTTCTAATTCATCATTGATAACTTCTTCTCCTAATCTTGTGCTTTTTAAATCACAACCATAAGGGGGGTCTGTAAATACCATATCTGCTTTCTGTCCATTCATTAGTTTTTCAACATCACTTTCTTTTGTGCTATCTCCACACATCAATCTATGTTTTCCAAGTTCCCAAACATCACCTAATTTAACTCTGCTTTCTTTTACTTCTGGTATATGGTCATCTTCAATATTACCCTCTACTATTTTATCTATATTAAAACCAAGCTCAATATCTTTAAACCCCCAATCCTTTAACTCATCAATATCAAAGTTGTTAGCTAGTATATCTAAATCAAACTCTCCTGAGTTTTTATTTAACCTTATATTTAATTCCCTTTCATCTTCTTTAGATAAGTTTACTCTAACAATAGGCACAAGCTCTGCTCCTAGCTCTCTCATAATTCTTAAACGCTGATGACCACCAACTACTGTGTTATCTGAATTTATAATTATAGGATCAACTAAACCAAACTTTTCTAATGAGTTTTTTAAATCCTCATATTGTTTGTTAGTCATTTTTCTAGGATTGTACTCAGCAGGATTAAGTTCTGCTATTTTAACTTTTTCTATTTTCATTAGTAGCTATGATTATGTTTATGTTTATTTAATTCTCTTAATTGATTATTAAATTGTTTATCTGTTTCTGCTTTTATATGACAACTTCTACATAAGGCTATAAGGTTTTCTATAAAGTCTTTATCCTTTGAACCCCCAATACCACGCCCTGAAATATGATGAATGTCTACTGCTGTTGTTCCACACGCTTCACAGGGTATAAAATCATCTTTACAATAATCGTGGAAGTCCATATATATTTTAGTATGTTTCTTCATCTACCTTGACCTCTATATTTCTTTTGAGGTTTATTATTCTTTGAATGTATGCCTTTTCTCTTTCTATTTTTATTAGGCGTATATCTCCATGCTTTCTTTTTCATACTTTACAAGATTTATCATATACCTTTTTAAGGTTATCCATTATTTGTTTGTTACAAGGGCTACAACTTTTCCATTGTGGATTCTGACCAAACACCCCATTATACAAAGTGGCTATTATAGTTTTTTCTTCTGCGTTTAGCCTTTGCCTTAATTCTATTCCTGGAACTACCTCATCATATATCTTAATCTCATCTTCTGTAAACTGTCTAATGTTTCTAAAGTTAGGGAACATTTGATTTAATTTCTTGCGTCTTTCTTCGCATTTATTACAATCTTCTCCTGCTATCTTTTTAACTAGCTTTTTAATTCCTGTTTTTGTTGTAACAGAATCTATCATATCTCCTAAACCCTTACTTTTGTTTTTCATTTTTTAAAAAATTTTTAATAAACCTTATTGATTTTCCTAGTGTACTTCTATTTATTTTTGTTGCTTTGCTCATAGTATTTAAACTATAATTTTCCCTAAAATATATTCTAAATACTTCTACATCGAACCAACTTAAACCTTTTAATTTTTCGTCTATCCATTGTAGCCTATCTTCTTTTTCCTCTAACTGTTTCATCTTTTCTTTAGTCAAAGGCTCTTTAGTATAAATATAAAATTCTTTTAATTGTTTCTGGTTGTATTGTTTTCTATATTTTTTATGATAAGGGCTTGTATTACTTTGGTATTGATTTAACATTATTCTAACTATATAAAAAGTAAGCTGTTTTTTTTCTATTATTGTTTTAATCTTTTCCTGATCTGAATTATAAAGAGCTATAATTGTTTCGTGTAATAAGTCCTCATAATCAGGGTGTTTATTACTGGTTATTCTCCTGCTAATTTCTAGCAATTTATTATAACTTTTTTCTAAATATATATTTAGTTTTTGCACAACTCTACAAATAAATTAACCCCTGATTGTTTTAAATAATTGTACTCCCATTTACCAAGTGGACTTATTTCTACTACTACCATTTGAGGAGTATATTGATCTTGTATAAAATCTATCTTATTTAATATGTATTCATCTTCATCAATTATAATCTGCGTTTCTTTGTGTATAAAAACATCACTTGTTACCCCTCTATCTATTTCAAATAAAAAGTATCTAAAGTTTTCCCTACCGTCTTTTGTTCTTATGTTTTTTGGTGGGTTGTATTTTTTTTTCATATCGTTTTAGTGTATTTAGTAAATATGTCTATAAATTCTTCTAATGAATAACATACAACAGCTTTATAGTTTCTAGCAGTTAAATTAGCTAACCATAATTTCTGATCCTTGCTAGGTTTATTGTATTTAACTTTAAGCTCTACCATTAAACCGTTATGTTTTAAATTAGGCTCAAATATTAATATGTCTGGCACTCCTTTTTTGTAGTGTTTTTTAACTAGCGCTTTTTGTTTATAGTTTCCTTTACCTAAATAAACACCACCCAAAGTAGATGTCCAAAGTATATGAGGATAGTAGTTTAAATAATCTACTATGCTATTATGTAAATCTTGTTCTTTCATTTTATTTGACTTTTTATATATTCCCAAGTTAAAGCTCCTAGTATAAAAACAAATACTATTAATACTACTAAACTAAAATGGCTCATTGTTATCATTTAATATAAATATGTTAATTTGAAATAATGCTAAATAAATATGTATCTCCCAATAAGTACGGACATCATCAGGAGCAAAGTGCCTTACCCCTAACATTAAACCATTCCTTATTAAAGTAATAAACATCATCTTTTCTTTCTGTATTTAATGTGTCCTGTTAAAGTTTCTATTTTTTCATACTGACAATTATCTACAAGGTGTTTGTAAAACTTATTTACTTGTGCTTGATCTTCTCTAATTCTATTTAAATATGCACTATCTAAAAAGTCAGGCATATTATTTGCACTACTTCCACCACTAAAATTCTTTTGGTTTCTTATCCAACGCTTTAGTCGTAAATTTGTATTCCAAGTTCTCTCCATTTCAAACCTCATTTTTTTACCATTATCTTCTGTCCAATAATCTATAAAATCTTTTATAATATTTTCTTCAATATCTAAATCCATTTCTACTATACTTTTAACAAAAATCATTCCTCTAGCGTTTATATCATTATTATTTTTAATTCTTATTTCTTTATTATTATTAATAGAGTTTGAATTTTTTAATATCTTGTTATTAAAATTCTTACAATCTAGTTCTTCAGTTTTTTTAATACTAGATGTTAAAAAACTTAATATCTGGGAATGATCTATCTTAAAATGTTTTTTAGCTGGTACACCTTTAAGCACTACTTTAATTATACCCCATTTTTCAAGCACAGATAATGCTTGTTTAATTTGATAGTAACTTAAAGTTGTACTACAGCTAATGTCTTGTGTTACATTAAAAAAATAGCCCCCATTATTTTGAGAGCTATCTTTAAAGTATTCTTCTTTTTGTATAAGATCAGAAAGAACCAAACTAGCGTCCACACCTAGATTAATGAGAAGACACTTATTTAAAATTAAAAAAGGCGTGGTTGCTAGTATTGATTTTTTCATTTGCCTAAAATTATATAAAATTATTTTACATTTTATAAAATTTAATTATTAGTTATTAACAATGAATAGTTAAAAAGGCATTTCTACTGATTTTTTGTCTTTTAAAAATTCATCATACATAATAGTAAACTTCTCTACTTCATCTATTCCAATTTTACCACCTGCAGCTAATTCTATAGCTCCTTTAAAAGCTACACTAAATCTAATATCTTCTTTAGCGTCATTAGTATTATTTGAATAACTAGGCTTTGTAGAAGTATTATTAAACTTTGATTCACCCTTAAAAGCGATTTTAACAGTACCCTTAGGGCTTATTGTATACTCTACCTCATCACCTACCTGCTCATAGGTTTTGTCTTTCTTTTTGTACATTTTACCAATATCGCCATTTTCAAAGACAATAGTAAAAATAAACATATCATTAAACTTATCTGCTTGTAAATTTAATTCAGTAATAATTGATTTTTTAGTTTCCATTTTTTTAATATTTAATTAATAATTCGTTAATATCAAGTTCGACTATTTCACATAATAATAAAAGTTCACTTACTTTAAAACTAAATGGAGCTTCTAATTTAGAAAGCATTGTCGGATAGGACAGGTTTAATTCTTTAGCTAGATGATTTTTTCTTACTTTGTTTTTCATCATTTCCAAGATCAAAGTATCTCTAACTTCGTCTTGTTTTTTAAATTGTGTAAATCTCATAAACAATAATTTTTACAAATATAATTAAAATAACTTTACAAAAATAAAAAGATATTAACATTGTAATTGTTAATAAAATATTAATTATTTATTTCATTTATTAAATAAATTTTATATATATTTGTAGTATGAAAACAAAAACAAAAATAATGTCAGAGCAAACTTTTCCAGAATGGGAGAAGAACATAAATAATATTCTTGATAAGATAGATAAAATATCTAACAATGAATATTTTAAAAGAGAATCAATTAAAGTTGAATATAAAAATAAAAAGTAATGGAATTAATAATATTTTTAACATTTATATTAATAGTAAAAACTAGCGAATACGCTAATAAAAAAGGATATAGATAATGGAAAAACAAATAATAGATATATATTCAGATTGTTGTAATGCCCCTAGTAATTCTGATAATCAAAGGTGTTCAGAGTGTGGGGAAATTTGTGAACCAATAAAACAAGAAAAATGAATAAAAAAAGAATAAATAATATTAATACCTACCACTTTTTTGAGGGCGATGTAACTATAGTTGGGGTAGATGAAAATGGAGAAGAACTTTCATTAAGCCTTGACGCCTATGAATTAATTAACTGGATCAACACAGACCAAGTTAGAGAGGAATTGGCACAATGGCTTTTAAAAAGCAAAGATGGATATAGATATAAAAATGCTTCACAAGATGTAATAATAAATAGCACTTTTAAAAAACCTAAAGAAGATGAGTGAAACTATGAACCAAAAAGAACAATTAATAAAATACTTACAAGATCATTTTAGTATAACAACTTTAGAATGTATGCAAAAACTAATGATACTTGATTTGCAGGGCATTATAAGAGATGTAAAGCAAGACGGACATAGAATAGAATCTTTTTATATGAGTAGAAAAAATATGTATGGAGATGTTAAAAAATTTAAAAGATATTATTTAATACAAACCCCTGTAGATTATGAAAATTTTGAAAGGGAAAGGGTTGTATTAAAAAGTGTGGTTTTAGAGTAGTTTGTTTATTCATTACTTTACTACTCGGAATAAGGGTAATTATATTAGTGGGGATAACATGCTAGTATTTTTGCCCTTATTTTTTATAGTTCCATTAAGAGATTAATAGGCAGCTCCCCATTGTTTAAAACAACAGCACAACCAATAGCAGGTTTTTTTCCTGCTTTAGCGTAGGCAAAGCTATATTCTGAAAAATTTATACCTGCTCCAATTTGCATACCAAATACTCTAAAATTTTGACCTACATAGTGTTCACAATAGGCTTGAGTATGTAAATGTCCTTGTATTGTATTCATCATATCTGCTCTGCATTTTGTTCTAGCTGTTCCACCCTCTCCATGTAAATATTGCACATCATCTTTTACATATCTTTCTACAAAGTCCCAACCAGGTACCTCTAATACTTCTTTGTAGCTTTTTATCCATTTGCTAGGTATAGCAGAAGTTTGAGCTTTACGCATTATTATTCTATCGTGATTACCAATTATTACTTTAGCTTTAGGAAAAGCGTCATACCACCTAGCTATACGCCTTATAGCAACTTCTAATTCTTCAGCTCCCCCCATTCCATCTGCGTTTGTTTCGTGATAACTTGAATAATGATTATCTATAACATCGCCAATAAAGACAACCTCACTACAATCAAATTTATGATATTGTTCTATGCAGAAATATAAGTATGCGTCTAAACAAAATGGTTCGTGTAAATCTCCAATAACTAGAATATTGTTATTGTCTTTATTTCTTTTGTCTTTTATAAGGTCGTGTTCTACCTTTGTTAAACGAAGTCTATAATCTTTTTTAATAATTTATTTTTTAAGTTTCTCAACCGAACGACCACCAAAATATGCTCCTACTATTGTTATTAGAACCATAGTTAATAAATCCGTCCATTTATCGGCTACTTCAAACGCAATAGAGCCACTATCAATAAATACAAGTAGCATAGTACAAACTATACAAAATATTAATACTAAAGGTCTTACTGATCGCGTAAGCATATTACCATTTGTGTCTGCTTCCCACCTAGCTGTTATGTTTTTTTCAACTTCTATTTTGTAATTATTTACAACTTCTTTGAGCTTTGCTTTAGCGTTTAGTTTTTCTTCTTTGTTTGTTATGACATTATCTAAAATCTCACCAACACCGTCTATAACCTTTTCAGTTCCTAATATGTTTTTAAATATCCCCATAAATATCCTCGCTATTAATTAATGTATAAGTAAACTTGTTACCCCAAATTGCTTCAGCTTTATAACAAGCAAATATAAACTCTTCCCAATCATCATTTGAAGCTATTACTTGACAACCTGCCGACCATTTATCTACTTGTGTAGACTTCTTTCCTGCTCTTGCTGTAGCTCTATGTATATTTATACCAAAAAAACCTGTTTGTGTATTATTATCGTCTAAATCATAACACCCGTCCTTATTGTTATCTCTATAAACCTCTACCTCGCCCTCTCTTTGACATAAAGCGTCGTAATTCCCCCTGTGTTTGTCTATTCTATAAGACTTATATTGTCCTGGTTTTAAACAAGCAACACCCTCTACTCTCATTATATTTTCTACCCAATATCTACCTGGATCAGTAGTAGCGTCAAAACTATAGAATTGCCATTCTCCGTCTACTTTATAAGATAGTGTAATTTTATCGTCAAACTTATTTGTAACCTCATCACCAGTAGCACTATTTCTAACACCTACTATGTTTAAATTATAATCGCCTTTATCAAACCAATTATACCCTTTATCTTTTACTGTGTTTTCTATTAAATCTAAGGTTAATTTCATTATTCAAATTTACTAATTATTATACTATCTATTTTTGCTTGTACTTCTTTCTTATTAACATTTAGACGAAACAAAAGGTCTCCTTGAAATCTGCATATTTCAACAGAGTTGTTAATAACTACTAATGTTGGTAGAACTTCTATGTTGTATTTTTCTTGTAGTGCTGTACAAATTCCAATATCAGCCTTAACAGTATTGCAATCTTCCAGGTCTTTTAAAAAACTACAAGAGTTTTTATTGTTCCATTCAGCCCAAAATTCTATTACTAACACGCCGTTAGCTTTGAGGTATTTATTTAAAGCTCCCTCACTTGTTATAGTATTTTGACTTATGGCAACTTGCCCTACCAACAATAGTAGTATGTATTTTAGAAATCTCATTTTAATTCGTAAACCCTTTCCTCTATCTTCTCCATGCTTGTTTCTACTTTGTTTAGTTTTTCAGCGTTTGACATAACAGTTTTACTAATTAATTCTAGCTTTAAATCAAGCTCTGATCGTGATATTTCACTTTCAGGCAATCTTTTTGCTAGTTCTATATCATTACTTAAAACATAATATTGTCCTACAAAGCTACTAACTAAAACAACTATAGCTATAATACTTTTTAACGATAGAGTGAATTTAGATGATTCTGAAACTTCTGTAGCCATTTATTTTATTTGTTACAAGATTTATCTGCTAAACCCTGACCTATAATTAGAGCTACACCAACAACCAATAGGCTATTCATTTTTGTTTCACTAATTCCTAAATCTTGAGAAAACATTATAACCATTAGTATAGAAAACCCATACCAAAACTTACGACTATTTATTATTTTATTAATTACTTGTTTCATATTTATTTTATTTTATAATTTATTTTTCCATTCTCAATATATAACCCTTTTCGTCTATATATTTCTTTTCCCTCAATGTTATATATTTTATTTTTGTTTTGAGATTTATTAAGTATCTCAATTATGCCTACACTTTCACAAGGTAGACCTGTTTGACAATCTATATACTCTGTTATTGTTAAAGTATCAGTAACATTAATATATAAAGTGTCAGTTATAAATATAGTATCAGAGATATTGTATATATCACATTCAGCTAAAGTAGTAGGTACTGCGTCTGCTTCGTCTGATCCGTCAACACAATCTAACCAACCGTCATTAAGATAAAACAAGTTGTTTAAACCATTAGGAACACAACCATTAGGACTATATTGTGTCCAATTACTCTCATCATCTCCACAATAAAACCCATCTTGCTCAACGCAAAGCTCACAATTAGATTGAGCTAAAACAATCCCACTAGACAAAGCTATTAATATCCACAATATATACTGCATTATATTTTTCATATCATTTTATTATATAGTTAAACCCTACTTTACATTCATATATTGGCTTTTCCCAATACCTTAAATAAGTACCCTCTATAAATATTCCTAATGACTTTGTAATTTTCCAACCAGCTACAAGTCCTAAATCTAAATCTATTGGAAGATCCTCATACTCAAAAGAATATTCATCTAAACCATAGTGATAAGGCAATACATTAGCCCAACCCAACAACCAAAAGTCATTACTATACTTATAATAAGATACCCCAAGTACCGTAGAAAGCTCTGTAACGCTTCCTAATGCACTTAATTGTTCTTGGTTATATTCACTTATAGCTGAACCGAAATAATGCTTAAAAAACTCATCATTTGAAGTTGCTAATAATTCCCCATTTTTAAACCAATGCCATTGTCCTTGCACAAATTGAGTTGAATAACCAAAGTCTTCTGCTAATTCTTGGAAAGAACTCTCTCCACTAACCCAAAAATCTTCTATTGGGTTAATGTGGTAAACAGGGTGATTACGAGCTACAAGCCCAAATGTAAAATCCCACCTACCTTTATTAATTCTAAATCTAGTATCTAAAGAGCTATAACTTAAATCCCTTGCTTCATCATTTTTTAACTGCAATTTAGTAACACATTTAGACCCTAAATATCTAACCCAAACATCTTGATTAGTAAATTTTTCACTACGATTGCGTATAAAAGAATAATTAAGTAAATACTCCCACCCAGTATTATTGCCAATAGTAGTATTGTCGCTATAGCTTTGCTCATCACCATAGTACCAAGTTTTGAGCTTCTGCTCAAAATCGAACCTAGCAATTCGGCGTATTCCAATAGTGAAATTATAATCGTATGGGTTAATTTGCGTAGTTTCTTCATATCCTTTATTTATTGCTATAAAATCCTGATCTTCTACCATACTTGTATTCATACTCATAGAAGTATAAAAAGTAGCATACTTAAAAAATTGAGCTTGACAAGTACCTAAAGTAAGTACCACAAATATTAGTAAAGCGTATAAATATTTAGAAGTGTCCATTATAATACTTTGGTATAAGCGTAAGTAACATAAACATCTGCCGTCCAACCACCATTAAAAGCATTATTAGAATACATTAAAAAAGGTTTGTTTAAAATTGAGGTTGTGCAAGTTCCACCTGCTGCTGTATCTGCTGCAAAACAAAAAGTTATGTCTGTTGTTTTTCCGTTCATAAAATCTCTCATATATTTCCAATAAACAGTTGTGCTAGAGCTATCATAACTTAAATACAAATCATTACTAGATGCTTCTGTTGATGAGGCATAAGTACATAGCACATTAACGCTATAAACTGTAATCATATAACCACTTAAAGCTCCTACTAATGTTTTAGGAGAGCTATTTAATGCTTGTACTTCTGCATTACTTAAAGAAATTTTATCAGTTTGTATTAAAAATTTTGTGTCAAATTTTTTGCTCGTTCCTGCACTACTACCTGTAGTGTCATTCACATCAACAACCATAAATAAATCGCCACTACCTAGCTGTTCCTCTAGGGCTGTTTTGTCTGTTAGTTTTACATTTGCCATTTTGTTTCAAATAAGTTTTAAGTTTATTAATATTTTTTTGTCTTTCTTTGACTTTTTGCTTTGTTATCATATTAACAACAAATAGTTATATCTGCTCCTTGTAAAAAAGATTTAGCTTTATTACTTACAGGAGCTATATCAAGATTTAGACCAGCATAAAAATTTTGCGTGGTCGGAGTTAGATCAGCTCCAGTATTAGTAGAGTATTCAGGAAAATTAGATTGATTGTTAGTTATGTAATCAATTAATCGTTCACGGTAAAACTCTCCTTGATCCATAGACGCATTTATAAGAGGTTTTAAATCGTCATGGCTTACGCTTGTTCCTTGTTCACTATCCATTGTTACAACTGCGTTATTTACCATTCTTAAACGCAAGAACGGAAGTACAGTTGAAAATGCAAATTGCACTAAAGCAGGTTGTATATATGTTTGTAATAGTGTTAAATAATTACCTGTTAAGCTACCACCTTGAATGTCACTAATTAGTTTATCTGTTAAATCCGTTCCTAGTATTGGTAGTATATATCTATCTTGAGCCATAAGAATATATGGTAACAATAAATTATCATCTACCGAACCACCTAATGCTGAATCTCTTTTTAATCTATCTGTGCTTATAAATAATGTATGTTGTATAGCCATATCGTTTAACTGTATTTACCTCTTGTTGGAGTGTTTATAGGAGCAGTAGTAGCCAAACTATCATTAAAAGGCATATTAGCTCCCATTTTCTCTGCAAAAGCATTTGTAACTTTTTTGTAATTTCTAATTGTTGTATCAGGTAGCACTTGACCACCTTTATATGTCTTTCCGTCTATTTCTATTGTCTTTCCTTTAGGTACTCTTTTTCTAAAATACCAAACTCTTTCCCAAAAATGGTGACAATAAACGCCCCCTTTCCAATTCCAAACTGAATAAGTATTACTACCATTCTTGCCAAAACCAGGATTAACTGCTCTACTACCTGAATTAATAATAGCCTTTCTTGTGTAAACATTTCTAGCTTTTCTCATAGCTACCATTATTTTACAAAAATCTCTACTATCAGCAGAAAGATTAGCAGAATACCTATAGTATAATTTAAACAAACCTATTTTAGTCGCTTCTTGTAATAAATTACCTGGTGTATCACCACCTGGTACATCAGTAGCAAACTTATAAAACTTTTCTTCTTCTTCTTCATTGGTTTCTACCTTATCAACTCTTAATTCTTCCCAATCATCATCTAATCTTATTGCGTTTTCTGTAAAGTATTCTATGTAAGATTGTTCATCATCTTTAGACATATTTTTACATTTATCGTCTTTGTCAAATTCTTTTTTTATTGGATCACCCTCATCTTTTGTGTCTATCCCCTCTTTTTCTTGTTCATCTTTGTCTAATTTACCAACATTACTAATATCTATGAAATCAGCAGGTTTAAGCGTTTTAAAGTATAAATCAAGCTCTATATCGTTTGCGTGAAATATTGGCTCTAAACCCTCTAAAAGCGTGTTTTGGAATGGTTTAATAACTGTATTGTTAAATAGCGAATAGGAATCTCTTAATTCGTCTGCATTATTACCAAAGCCTGATCCGTCACCCTTGACTCCAAAGAGGAGGGGGCTCGTCACACGATGACCGGTTAAAACTTTTCTAGTTGTTTCAGTAGATAAGAATTGATAGCTGTCTGAATTATCATTAGCATTAATTGGTACTATCTCTGGAGCAGTATCCTTTCCGTCATTAAAGGTCAGCAATATTTTCCCAGCGTTACCACTGCCACCAAATTTGGCATTAATTTGTCTTTCAATAGTCCGTCTTTCTTCTCGTGTTGGTATTCCATTAGCCATATTAATAGCCATACTAGGAAACATACCACTTTTTATATTAGATAAATGAAATTGTGCTATTTCCATATCTAACTGAATGTAGCTAGTAGAACCCTGATAATCAGGAGTAGCGTAATAATGGCTTCCTGGACTATAATCTTTTATACATAATACTTGGTTAGCGTCTGATCTATTTTTTAAATCAAAAGCCTTGTAATATCTAGGCTTGTTTTTTCTTGTGTTTTCCCAATCAGCACTATAGTAATAGTCATTCACATTTCCATAAGCGTCTTGTTTTCCACTTCTCATATATTGAGCTGGGATATGTCTAAACTCTACAATCTTTGTTCTTGGTCTATTCCATATAGTATTAACATAACACATTCCAAATAGCTTTAAATCAAACGCTAGGCACTTTAAAGTGTCTTTTGGTGAATTATGCAACAAGCCATTAAGAGCCAACCAACTTTCTTTTTTATTATCGCCTTCATCTCTGTCAGTAGCGTCTAAACCTTCTCCATAAATCATAGAGCTTACGCCTTTTATAATTGCATTGTTTATACTACTACCATTGTATAATTCTAATAAATACTGTGGATATAAATTATCTGATCCAAACTGTACCCATTCTTTATTAGCTGTTTCATTAATAGTAGGCAGATTATACTCTGCTAAATGTATTACTGATATGTTGTCTTTTTTCTTCATAATTAGTATGTTGGTTGCCAGTTTTGAGTTCCATACTGACTATCTCTATTGTTATCACTACTATATCCTTTTGTGCCTACACTTTGAGCTATTAAATCATTATTTGCATATTCTGTATAGTAACTTAAAGGGTTATCTGTTTCTATAGAATCAAAAGTTTCATCTACTGACACATTTAAAACTATATTTATTCCAGGTATTTTAGTAGCACTAGCCACATTTAAAATATTTATATAACTTTGAGAAGTATAATATACTTCAATATCATAAGTATCACCAATAGGAATAACAACCCCCCCTTGCCTTTTAGCTAAATTGCTAGTAGTATCATAATTAGATATATTGCTAGTAGTAGGATAAAATGCAGTTAATCTTAAAGTCCAATATCTATTATTGTTTAAAAAACTAGGGCTATTATAATCTTCACTATCAGTAGGGTAGGCAGCTACAGTTCTAATAAAATTTGTTTCTCTACCTCTTATATAAAACAATAAGTTTTTACCTGATAATGTACTTGTATCTATAGCACTTGTGATATTTTCATAAAAGTACACATATTGTAGTGTACTCATTGATCCAGAATAATTTAAGTTGTATGTAGCCATTAACTTCTAACTGTAAAAATTTTAGTATAATATTCTTTTACCAATCTTGCTTGTTCTTCTGAATCTTCAACAGTAGCTAGTTTTTCAATAAGCTCCTCATACATACTTGTATTTATATCAACATTTTCTGTTTTAGTTCCCATTGTTACCACCTATAAAATCTAAATCTTCTTCTATCTTAACCTCTTTTGTTTTTACTTTCTTTTTTGGTTTAGGTATATTGTTTGTAAAATACTTTTCTTTTACTTCATCACTTAAATTGTTTACCTGATGTGGTTTAAGATCACCATAAGCCAAATTCATATTTAACGGTTTATAATCTTTGTATTGTTCCTTAACTTTCCAAGCCATAATATAGTTTATTATAAATATAAAAGCCATTATATTGTTCACAACTTGTATATTTTATTAAAGTTTTTTTATATAATTATAATAATTGTAAAGTTTAGTTAATAAAAAAGGGCTACCTATTAAGATAGCCCTTTTAGTATTGAGTAGCGATTAGCTTATCCTGTTGCTATATTTAAATCAGCCTCATCAGTTAATCCGTCAAACGGATATTTTACTGTTCCAGCTCCTGCTGTTGCAGGTAACCAAATTAATGGATCTCTTTCCTCTGCTCTTAACTCTAAAGTATATCCTGTCATATCGCCTTTAGCAGCACCCGTAACAGCAGTTCCACCTGAAACATCACAGCCATTATCCATACCTAATAAGAATAGATTGTCATTATTATCAAGCACAAATACTTGCGCTCTATTATAACAAATTAATTTTAATTCGTTAGATTCTGCTGCTGTTAGTTTTTGTAGCGTTACAGATAGAGTTTGTTCAAACCAAGTAGTTCCTGTTGCTGGATCACTATTTATATTTACTGTCATTGACGACAAATTAGGTCTTAAATCATACTGAAATACATTTACTTTTCCAACACTTATAATATCCCAAGCAGCAAAACCTGCTGTAGTCATTACATTAGAACTAAATGTAGCTTCTGCTTTTATATCACCACAATAACTTTCGCAGAAAAATATTTTCTTTAAGCCTCCGATCTGATCTTTGCAGTCGACCAATCTTCCTAGCGTTAATTTACAAGCCATTTTTATTTATTTTTTAATTATTAATATTCTTTTAAAAAAAAGGGGTAGTATTTCATACCCCTTAATTTATCTATCTACTATGACCAAACAGTTGAACCATACACACCGTCAGTAGATACTGCAGTTTGTACTCCAACAGCAAAGTTCATAACAACTCTTACATTATCACTACCATCATATTCGTAAGTAGGTATTAATCTAGCTTCTGTCCAATCAGTTGCTAGGTTAGTTCCAAATACTAAGTTTTCAGGATATGTAAATAAAATTACATCATTAAAAATCCCGGGACAACGGTAGATGGGGTAACCGAAATAAGTAGCAGTATCAGATTTTGCGTCAAAACCTAATCCTGAGATTTGTCCTTGATTAGATCCTGCACTTGCTAGAGCTTGAATATAGAAACCATAAGTTTTGTTATTCATATAGAATCCAACACCTGGTTTAGTTAATATTCCTGAAATATCAGAAGCAGCAGCATTATAAACTGAAGCCATGTCAGTAAGAATGTCTGAAGCAGCTAAAGAATCAGCAAAATCAACTTCTGTAAAATCTTTACAAGCCGAAGCGTCTGCTCCTGCTTCATCAAAGCCTCCATCATTTGATAAAAATCCTGTTCCAAATGGAGAAGAACCTTGCCATATACCAATCTCTAATTGAGCAGCAGCTTTTCCTGCAATTACTTGAAGTAAAAACTCAGAAAAGTTTTGAGGTAGGTTTCCGTTTCTATCCATTCCTTGCCCCATCCAAGTAGGGAAGATAGTGCCTCTACAAATTTCTTCATTTACTTTTAAATCAGTAAGTGTTAAAACTTGTTCTGATGTAGAAGTATCATTACCACTTGAGAATGAACAAGCAGCAGCAACAATAGGGTTTGCCGAAGCAATATTGTTAATTACTGCAGATTTTGTTAATCCGTCTATAGTCCTTACATATCCTTTAGCAACTGTGTCAGGACTTCTTAATGCAGCAGTTACATAAGGCAAACTGTGAACACCTGCGTATGTATCACCATTTACAGTAATATCAAACTCATAGCGTTTGTTATTTGCCAATTTCATAATTTCGTTTTTATTTTCTTTTTTCATTTTTTAATTATTTATTAAATATTTAACTCTGTCATTAATTGACATTTTACCCAAATCTGCTTTTTCTGATTTAGTGTCATTTTCAGGATTGTGAGTAAAACCCTCAGCTCCTGGTGTTTTTTCTAGTTCAACAACTTTAGCTTTTAAGTGTTCTATTTCTTCAACTAAACTGTTTACCATATCTTTAGACATTTCAACTTTTTCTTCAACAACTTCTTCAGACATTTCTTCTGTTTCTTCTTCTGCCTTATCTCCAAATACTTCTTTTTCTAAAGCAGCAACTCTATCTTTCATTTCTTCAAAAGTTTTAGCCCAATCAGTATCTTCAGCATCAGCCATTTCTTCTTTACTTGCTTCTTCTACATCTTCAGCTTCTTTTTCTTCGCCTAAATCAACAATTTTAGAATCTTCATCTACTGTCATTTTAGCTCCATCAGACATTGTGTAAGTTCCTGCAGACAATTTAGATGTTTCTCCATCATCTCCTACAACCATTACAACAGAGCCAATCATAAATTGCTCATCTTCGGTTGCTAATACTCTACCATCATCTAAAATCATTTCAGCATACATTTTTTGTTCTTTACTTTCTCCTTTATTAGAAGATAAAAGCGTTTTGATTTTTTCTAGTGTACTCATTGTTACTTTTTTTTTATAAATATTAAACTTTAATTATTGTTCACAGGACTAGCGTTTTACTGTCCTATTTTTAATGGCAGAACATACTTTAGCAGCAGTTTCTTTATTACCATATTCTTTTACCATATCTCTTATACATTGATCCCATTTATAAACAGCCATAGCCTGTCTATTTACAAAACTAGCGTATTCTACATACTTATATTTTCTTGTGTATTTCTTTTTCTTTTTTCCAAACTCATCTTCAACATATTCTTTCCTAGTGCTTTCTTCGTGAGTATCACAAGCCATATATCTAACCACACCATTTACTGTATGCGTATGGAAGCCTGAACACCCTTTAAACATTTCAGCATATATTTTAGCCTCTTCCTTAGTAGCGAATAAAGGCTCTCCGTCTAAAGCTCCTACAACAGCTAATTCATTCTCTAATATCAAATCTCTAATTTTACCTAGTGTAACTTCATCAGGGCAATCAGTACAATCTTCTGCTAAGTCTATAATATCTTTAGGTTTAGACGCTTCAATTATTCGGTCAGTAAAGTAGCCCTCTATACTAAATCCTTTTACCTTACCCTCTTTCACACTATTCCAAATCTCATCATTATTGACCTTCATTTTTACAAACCAAGTTCCGATTGGAAGTTTATTAAAACCAAAAGAATTAGATTTGTCATTTTTCTTATCTTCTTTAATCCAGCTCTCTACAACGGTCATTCCATTAACAGGTACTTTGTGTTCAAGTGTAGCGTTATTGTTCCTTAGACTTGACATAAACAGCTCCTGAGCGTGTTTAATAGTATCTTCAGTAAAGTACACTATAAACTTTTCATCATTTTCCTGATCGTATCTTGGTATCTCCTTATTCGGTATAAGGACAGCACCTACTAAAGTTTTTTGTTCTTCATCTAATTTAGCTAATGATAAGAATTGGTCTTTATTAAAAAAAACCCAGTTTTCTTCTATGGCTGGAAATTCTACAAGGCTTATAGCCTCTACCCCAAATCTATCTGCTTCCTCGTCAATTATTAACTCTACTTTTTTTAGTTTTTTCTTTCCCATATTTATAAATATAATTCGTTAATATTTGTTTATAAGGTTGCTTGTATTTCTAAATCATTTTGTAACGCTTGTTTACTTGTAACATTACTTTCTACTACAAATGCTTGAACGGGTGGTAAATCCATATCTATATTATTATCTCCAGGTAATCTAGGCACATCACCTACCCCTATCCCTGCCTGTAATCCTTGTAAGTCAGGCGTTCCACCATCAGAACCACCAGGAACAGTAGCTAATATACCTTTAGCTTGAGCCATACCACCAAACACTATAGCTAATAATTCTGCTATAATTAAGGGTGTTAAGACAGGATTACCACCCCCTTGTGGTATAGCATTTCTTATAACACTAGAAACAGCAGCAGCAGTATCTATAGTTATACCTAACATAGCTGCACTTTTTTGAGCCTTAACATTATCTCCTGCAAATTTTCCCATAGAAGCAGCAAAACTAGACGCTATAGAAAAAGCCTTTTCTATCCTTTGTGTTTCTATGTCTATTAGTTCTTGTGCTTTTTCTTCTGCTAGTTTTACTTCTTCGTCTTTGTATTTTTGTTTTATATCTATTATTTGTTGTCCAAACCAATCTTGTAATCTTAATTGACTAGCTATATCACCCTCTACCATTAACATTCGTTTATCAAATTGTTCTTTTAAATCCACAAGCTCTTTTTCTTCTGCTGTACCTAAAAAGTAATCTAGCTCATCTCTAGCCATTTGTCTAGCTGCTTTTATTTTGTTGTTAAATTCTATTTCACTATCTATCATTTTTTGTTTATGCTCAGCTACTTTTTTCACTAATTCTTCATTGTGTTTTGTTACCCTTATTTTTCTACTAGCATTACTACTTTTTAATCTTTTTTCTTCTTCTTTTATTTGCTCTCTTAGTAAATCTAGCTCATCTAAAGCCCTCATCCTCTTTTGATGACGCTCCTCGAGTTTTCTTTCATTCTCCTTTGCTGATAAGTTAAAATCATATTCATAGAATGAAAATATATTACTTCTTCTTTCATCAGTTAATTTTTTTTCTTTGTCTTTTAATTCTTCAAGTGTTTTTACACTTGAGTTTCTATACTTTTTCTCACTATCAATTAATTCCTCTAACTCCTCTGTTTCCTTTTCTATTTCTTCTTTTCTTACTTTGTGTGCGTCTGCAATTCTTTTAGTAATACTTTCTACTGTTTTATCTAAACCTAAAGCAGTTTTCATTTCTTTGTTTAAATCCTCATAAGATTTTACTGCTTCTTTAACTGAAGTTGATACACCCCCTGTAGTTTTAGATAATTCTTGATTTGCTCTATTTAAAGAATTTACATTCACTAACATTTCTGATCTTTGACTTGTAATCCTTTCATCAACTTCTGCTACTTTAGTTTTTGCTTGTATTACTTTTTCTTGTAACTCTATACTATTACTGTTAGCAGCTAATTCATTTTTTGATACTTCTAAAGCTCTATTAGCATTTTTCATTTCAACTGTATGTTGCTCATCTAGTATTTTTCCTAATTCTTGATTTGCAGATTTTCTTTCTTCTATAGATTTACTTTCATCATCTCTAATTTGTCTTTGTACTTCGGCAGATTTTTGAAACTCTAATTGTATTAATTGTTCTTGTGCTTGTAATAACCTAACCTCATTTCTTTGATTTTGTAAACTTCTACTGGCTTGGTCACTTGCTCCTGATAAATTTAACAAACCAAAAGTTAAAGCGTCTGCTACTATTAAAGCTCCTTGAAATACTTTTACTACTACATTAACTACTTTTTGTAGCGCGTCCATTCCTCTAGCTACTAGATCTGATACTGCTTGGTTTCTTTTAAATGCTTCAAACACCATAGCTAACAGACCAACTAAAATACCCCAACCCATAGCTTTCATAGAAACTGCTACACCTTTAAAGCCTTTTGAAACTGCCGTACTTGATTTTCCCACACCCTCCATAGCCTTAGAAGTTTCCTTTAAACCCTTTACTGCTTTAGTTGATTGTACTTCTAGCTCAATTATTTTCTTTTCTTTAGCCATAATCTTTTAAATTGTTTTTTTATTTTAGTTATATCTTCTGTGTACTCATCTATACCATAAACAAAATCATAATCTTTATCTTCAAAATTAATATTGCTTACAATTTTTAATATTGCTGTTAAGTACAAACCTTTTATATTTATTTCTTCTTTTAATTCCATTCTAATACATCATTGTTTTGGAATAATATTATATCTTCATTTTGATAGATAGCCAAGCTCTGATATACTTTAGTTCCGTCTGATCCTGGTAGCCTTTGCCCTATAAAATTAGCTTTTGCTACCCATTTAATAGTATAGTCAGCACTACTAGATGTAACAGTAATTTTAAAATATCCTTTATCAGTAAATTCTGTTAAATCTATTGTAGGTGTTGTTGGAAAACCTGCACCCTCTGTTTTTCTTACAGTAACACCCCCTGCTGTACCGTCAAAAGCATAGGCTAGTTTTCTTTTTAATATTGTGCTATATTTACCATAAAAAGTAGCTCCTATATTACTAGCTCCTTTTACAATAGTTCCTATAATATCTATTTCTAAATAAGTCATACTATAAGGACTTAACTTTAAGGAATTAGCTATATTTTGTGTTTTTAAATCTTCTGTTGTTGTTCCTATTGTAACACATTCTAATAAAGCAGTTGAATATTGAGCTGTAACGCTACCTTTTCTTATTTCTATTGAATTAGTAGTTGAGGAAATCATAGGCAACATTACAGGGGTGTTAGCTCCTGTTCCTTGTATTGATCCTGTAACATCGCTAATGCCACCATTTACAATATCTGTGTTTAAATTATGATAACAAGTACCAACACCTGTAGAATCGTTAGTAACCATAAAAGTCCAATCATCATTAATATCTTCACAACATTCATTAGTAATAGTAACTTCTGTAGTACCGTCAGCAGGATTAACAAAAGTAATAGTACCGTCTGCATTAAAACTACTAGGCACGCCAGAACAATCATAATTTAATTTTTCTATAGCTTTTAACAATGTTACTTTAGTTGATTTATTACCACCTACTAAATGTCCGTCTATTTTTAAAACTCTCCATAATGTATTTTTTATATATACAGGGTTTTTAAAAGCATTAGCTTCAAATTCTACAATATCAGTAGGTGTTAGATTTAGGTAGCACTCCATTGTTCTAGCTTCTTTATTGTATATTTCATTAAAGTATTGCGACCAATAATCATAATAATATCCTTTTTCAGTTATATTAGTTCCAAAAGGATTATGACACCAAAAAGGACTAGAAAATCTAGGACTCACCCAATCCCATAAAAGAGCTTTTGTAGTAGCAGCTATACCTGTATCTAAATTGTCTAAATTATATTGACTACATATAGGAAATTTATTACCTGTAGAAGCGTGTGTTGTACTACTATATCCTAGTATATGAAAACTATAAGCAGCATTATTTGTTTCTGGTACAGGATTACCATTAGGCAAAGATAAATCTACAGGGTTTCCACTATAATAAAATAATCTAGGTTTACCGTCTGTAATACCTTCTCTTTCTATAGGTTCAATTTCATTTATTTTATACATTTGACCTACACAAGCATTAACACCACTATCGCCACCCCAAGACCAATAACTATCTTGTGTTGGTATTCCCTGTGTTATAAAGGGTGTAAATACGCTAAAGTTCTTTCCCTCACCACTACTAAAATCTCCACCGTATTCTGTTTTAGCTCCATAAACTTGGTCAAACTTTTCTGTATATCTTTCGTTTAAGTGGTCTGTACTTTCAAGATCAGAGAATACAAATTTTTCTTTTTGTAGTTCATTTGTTGATTTTACTACTTGTTCTTTAGACAGGTCTAATTTGTCTGTCCAGTATTGAGTAGTACCACTACCTATATAATCTTGATAAGGCTCTATAATAAGGTTATTAGAGTTGTCAGGATCATTTAAAACAACTAGGTTAAATCTATTTACTAAATCTCTTACAAAATCTGATTGGTTTATATCAGGCATATTTTCTGCCATTACTACCTGCATTCCATAACTAGCATTAGTATAACCTGATAATCCGTTATTTATAGTTCTTATTGTACCACTATTTATTGTTATACTTGCATAGTCGTTAGAATCTGTAGGAGTTTCTGAAGCTCCCAAAAATTGAAATCTTAATCTCAAATTAACTGCCCCACCCTCTGCTAAATCATTTAATGAAAATTGACCACCAAAATCTATAGTTAAACCAGATCCACCAATTAAAAAAGTATTCTCTAAACATATTTCCCAATTCTCATCTGATTCGCCAAAAGGTATATTTTGTTTTTCTAAATAAGCATATATATAAGTTATGTCTGCAAAATCAGTATCACTTGCGTTATAATATTGAGCAGGAAAAGTAATATTAAATTCTGCTTCTATTGCAAAGTTATTTCCATAACCCTCTGGTAAACCCATTTCGTTAGCTAAAGCAATATAAGGCATAGAAATAGTATTTAAATCTACTGTATTACCTAATACTGTTTCTGTATTATCATCAAATAAACCAAAAGCGTCAAAATTAGGATCTGATTCATTTGTAAATCCTAATTCTCTTATGCTTTGATTCGTCCAATTATCCTCATCAGGAGACACATTTTGAGTTACTGCTCCAGCCATAGCAACTTGAAAACCAAAACCGTTAAAATAGGTTTTAGTTTTATGCTTATCATTAGCTAAAGTCATAAACAACTGACTAAAATAACCCGTGTCTGTTAAAGCTCCACTTTGCGCAATACCCATAAATGTACTTGTAAGCGTGTATCCTGCTTTCTCTGCAATTATTCTTACTAACCTTTGTAACTTTAAAGCTGGTTTTAGATTAGTGGTTCTAACCATGCCTAACTCGTTTTGAGTTTCAAAAGTTCCTACTCCACCACCATAAGGATCGCTAAACATTCCCATTGTATAAGGTCTTTTAGTTAAAGCATAATCAATAACAGGATAGATAACATCTTTACTACTACTAGCACTTGTTACAGGATCAGTACCTATAGTAGATATTCCTGTTCCCTCTGTCCAACTATTGACTACATTAGCAGAAGTTAAATAGTGGTCTAATTGTTCATCGCTTGTTATAACGCCATCATTATCATTTTCAAAGGCTTGTCTTAACTTCTTGTCTTTTATGTCTGTAAAGAAATTAGCACTATTACCAAATACCACTATTTCATATTGTCTAGCATTTAAATAGATTGATTTTAATTGTATAAAACCTTGCATTTGCTCTACTGTGTCAACATATACTTTAGCGTCAAATTTAGTGTTGGTATCAAATATTAAAGCGTCTAAATTTACATTAAACCAATTTTCAAAGAATTTATTATTACGATCAGAGAAAGGTACTTTAAGAGTTTGACTAAAGCTACCTTTTCTTTGAGTAGGTTCTTTAATATCTAGCCAATTATAATTAACTACAATATTTGGAGCTTGTTCTAAATCTAATTCAAATTGAGTAGTATCATTATCAGAAGTTGCTAATTTTCTATATGCTATTAATCTTACATTCATTAGCTGTTTGTTCTTACTTTGTTAGCGTATTCTAAATTAATTGTGTATTGCATTTTTATACCATCATTTAAACTTGTTTTTGTTGTATATGCTTTGTCAGTAATTACAACAGCGTCTATTATAGTATAATCATCATTTAATATCTGCACATTAGTAGATGTAAATAACTCCTCTAACCAAACCGATTCATCTTCATTTAACCAATCAGAATTAATTGTTATTTTTCTAGTTGCATTTTTAAATAATGTTTTCTTTCCTCTACTCCAATTATTATAATTAAAAGTATTTTCTGTAGCGTCGTCCCAATTACCTGGCACACTTTCCATTTCGCTACTTTCTATGCTTAGGGTTTTTATTGATTTACCCCTAAAGTTCATATAATCCCAAGCTCCTAATCTATTACGCCAAGCTAATCTAACATTATCATATCTAGTACAAGTTTGGTGTCTATCATCTACTTTAGCTCCACTTCCATATCTATAGAAATAATATTCTTTAGTGCATCTATCTGCTATGTCTGCTGAGGTACAACCGAATATTTTATAGTAAGCCCAATCAGCAAAATTACTAGGTCTTCCATTAGTTTGGTCATTTTGTGTTTCTAAGTTTTTAGTACCACAACCAAAGTATAGTATAGACCTTCGTACTGTTGTTGCTTCGACAGCAGTAGCTCCACCATTAGCATTACTATTAGCAAAAAAATGTACTGTAGCACTACCACTTGTCCCTGCTATTAAAGTACCTGCGCTATTATAATATTGTATAGCCATTTGTTCTAGCTTTTCTCCTTGTGTTATTAAACTACTAGACGCGCTATTACCCTGCTTAAAGCATATTGTTAATTGATCTAAATTATCTCCACTTGTACTACTACCTCTTACAAATTGCACTAAAGGAGCATTAGTAAAAAAACCATAACTATCTTCTGCACTAGCACTATTCATAAAATAGGTTAAAGGAAAGTTAGTTCCATTTATATCTAAACCACCTACATTAGCTTCAGTTTTAATAAAAGGAGTTGTAGCAGGGATATAGTAGCTTGTTGTTGCAGCTTGTTGTGAAGATAATACAGGTGAAGTAGTTGCAGAAGTTGCGACCTCATAAAATGCTTTTACCTCTACTTTAGCACATTGACCTAAAGTTTGACTAAATGGTTTTCCTGTTTCTATAATCCCCAAACTATGTATGATATAACTTGTAGAGTTTTGATTTACTAATTGTGTTTCTACATAAGTTTTAAGTATATGGCTAATATCAAATACACCTACATTTTGTTGATTTTTATGTATTTTAATAACTGCTTTTTCTACTCCATCTACTTCTACTTTTAATACATATCTAAATTTATAACCATCATAAGTACCTGACGCGCTTTCTTTTAGTATATAAATCATAGGTGTATTTACTGCACTTAATAAATTTGGTTTCTGTGTTATAGTTGTTGCCATTCTTTTCTATTTTATTAAAATAATATTTTCTCTCTTACCACCACCATTCTTTCAGGTATGTCTTTAATTAATTTACCTATATCTTGTGAAAACCCTTTTAACAATTCCTTAGGTAGTTTTTTTAATTGTTCTTTTATTGGTCTGCTGTAAAATTGTGTTCTTTCTAATCCCCTGCGTTTTAGACTATATCCTGCTGCAAAGGCACGGCTTGTAGAAAGACCATATCCTCTTTTAAGAGCTTGTACTAAATCTCCCTCAGGGTTAGCATAATTAAATTTATATGGACTACCCTGACCTCTAGCTACTCCTGTGCCACCTCTTATACCCCCTTTCTTCATACCACCAAAACCTCTTACACCCTCATCTACAAAATCCCAATACTTTTCAGCTCCACCAAATCTAAATCCCATTCGCATAGTTGTTTGCCTAACATTTAAAGTATAGTGAAAATCATTAAATAAAGTCCCTTTGTTTCTTTTCTTTTTTTGGTTTAATATTTTTCTACCACCTTCAATAACATTACTACCAAATTTAGTAAATTGCTTTTCTGCATTTTTTAAACTTCCTTTGGTAAAAGTGCCATCAGGGTTTCTTAATGTTAATCTAATAGCCATTATGAATCTCTTTGTTCATTACTTGGTTCTATAGGAGCAGAACAAAGTGAATTAGGGTTATTAACTTCTAATGATAGTGTGGCAGACCAACCAGTAAGCATATTAGAGAATCTAACTGTAAACGGATCAATGTCTATAGGAGTTTCTAAAACTACTTCTCCTGGTACATAACTATACTTTTTGTCAATATCGCTACCTGAAGTTTGTACTGATAGATTTTGTTTAAATTCTGCTATAATATCTTGCATCACTTGTAACATCTCTGTCCATACCTCATCTCTATTAGTTAGATCTTCTTTAATTAAATTCATAGTAAATACAGTAAAAGTATAAGTTAATACTCCTGTGTCTGCTGTAGTTGTGCCTGGCTCTACATATAAAATAGGAAAATTACTTTGATCCATTTTGTCTATATCTACCTCATCTAACAATCCACTATGGAAAGAATTTATTAAATAATGATTCGTAGCTATTGTGCTAAAATCATCTATTATGTTTTTATATGTTATCATTTTTTAAATTTATTGTAATTACTTTTTTGTACTCCTATTTTGTCTTGTTGATAGCTCATATAAGTTAAAACCAAATACAATTCTAATTTTGTAACTGCTTCTATGTTTAATATGTTATCGTTAGCTAATCCAAATACTATGTTGTACCACCCCCATTTTTCACTAATTGCTGAAGCCTCTGCACTTTCTTCTCCTGTTCCCTCACTAAATAACTGCTTAAAGTCAGAGGAAGTTTTTTCCCTAAACGAAAAAAAAAACTTAGAGCCGATAAAGACGCTAAGATTGGAAAATCTTTAAACATATCATCTTTATATTCATCAGGATTATAGTCTTCAATACTATATCTACTACCTTTTTCTTTTACTATTGGTCTGTATAGTATGCTCATTATCTTATGTAAATTCTTGTAGGTATCTTTACAACACCCCTCTATATCTACAAATTCCCCTAAACTAATAGAGCTTAAATTTGGTATTATTCCATACTTCTTTCCTTTAAAATCTACTTTCTTAACTAATTCCTTTTCTTCAGGTTTTTTATTTAAAAACTTTATAAGCGTACTGCTTATATCTTTTAAATCTTTATATTTAAACCTAACTAACTTTTCTTTATCAACATTACAAAGAACACAAACTACTCCTACTATCATTTCATCTTCTGGTAGTTTTTTTTCTTGGAGTTCCATAAAGTCTTGATACATACCTATCGAAATGTCTTCCCAATCTGTAGGTATTAATAATTCTATTTTTTCCCCCATTTTATATAAATATAATTTTAACCATTTTGTTCATAATATATAATACTTGCCACTATAATTAGTTGTTAGCTTGTTTAAAGCAGTATACCTAATAGCGTCTATAAGGTGGTCTAATTGATTTGTAGCAGGTTTATTTATTACCCTACCATTCTTGTCCACTAACCATTTATAATACTTAAATTCATTTATAGCGTTTGTGCTATTCTTTGTTATATGTATTTTAAATCTTCTTAATACATCAATACCCATGTTAATACTGTCAGCTCCTTTTTTAGCTCCTTTAATATTAAAGCCTAATCTATGTATTTCTTCTATTGATTTAGGTTCTGCGCTATCAGCTATAATTTCTGTCTGTCTTGTTATACCTAATTCTCTTAGCTTATTTGCTATGTCTTGATTAGTTAAACCTTTAGCGTATAACAATTCATTTATATATAAATCATCATTTAATTTATATACTTCTGCTATTGCTGTTGGATCATTACTATAACCAAAGTCCATACCTAAAGCAATTAGAGTAGCTTCTGTTGGTATGTTATTACAAAGCTCAAATTGTCTAAATATGGTTTCAGTAGGCTGTGCCATATCCCCCATACCATATATTGTCCAATAATTAGAATCTAGTTCTTTTAATCTTTCTATTTCTTTTATTGTTTCTTCAGGTAAAAAAGGATTGTCTAAATAAGTTGATTTAATAAATGTACAATCTTCCCTATTCATTACATTATCATATATCCAGCTATATGGATCAGAGGGGTTAAAATCTAAATATATCTTTTCGGTTGTTCTTAATGACAGCTGAACCCAATCCTCAAATCTAAACTCATTTGCCTCATTTAGCCATAGTATATTTCTCTTACGACCTCTGATCTTCTGTGGCATATCCACAGAAATAAACTCTATTTCATTACCATTCAGTTTATAAGTTAATTCTGATTTGTTATGATTATCTGGATTGTATAAATTATGACTTTCTAATATATTAAAGAAATCTCTATAAGCAGTACCTTTAAGGGCAGGTAATGTTTTCCTACAAATAGTATATACCTTACCCTTTGATTGTAATGCTTTAAGTATTATTAATTGAGCTAAACTATAGGTTTTACTAGATCGTGTACCACCCTGATTAACTACAAT
>VTLG01007801.1_pt1 | contig 27861 bp, 54 predicted proteins | sample 4694571 | NCBI WGS metagenome assembly VTLG01 (sample SAMN12604809, study PRJNA352737) | marine metagenome | biome: ENVO:00000447; feature: ENVO:00000209|ENVO:00000569|ENVO:01000036; material: ENVO:00002151; isolation source: viral sequences binned using virsorter ...
TTTCAGTTTTTCCTTCAAATCCTTCTCTCTGATTATGGCTTTGTCGTACTTCGCTTGAAGCTTTGGGAGTGCCTGTATTTGCATTAGCCTTCTCCTTTATTAAAGTTTCTACTGAACTAACAGTAGTGTTTGGGTGAAAAACTACACCCAAATTTTTTTGCATATCTTGTAACAAATCAAAGTCTTTGTTTCTAGTTTTTATTTTAAGTATCATGCTATCTCCTCTTTTGATAAATTTAGAAATTTTTTCATTCTATCTTTATTAAACCAAGTTACTACAATTTCAGAACTACCAGCAGAATACTGAAGTTTATATCTGCTAACGCCATCATCTTTTTGATATTCTTTTATAAGTTCTTTTGCATGGTCATATCTGTCTGTCACATCACAAATAAAATCATCACATTTAATGTAAAACAATTTAGTCATTTGCTCTCTCTTTGTTAATGTTAATATTAAACCCATACCAAGAAAAATTATTTTCAGTTAGTACAAGTCTTTTCCAAGATGTGTAGTTCTCTTTATCAGAAAACCAAGCACATAATCTTTTTCTTAACCAATGAAAAATCTGAACTCTTGATTTAAAAATCTTTTGTTCAGACTTTCCATTAATAGTTTGTATAGTTGCTTTATACATTTGCTCTCTCCTCTATTTGATATTTTCCATAAGAAATTAATTCATCATGTTCGTTAAAACATAATTGCCATGTTGATCTAAAATCATATTTACAAACCATAATTCCTAAATCTTGAAGTTTGTTAAAAGATTTGATTGATTTGTTATAAATTTTTCTGAATTTTTTATGATCTTCTTTATTAGATAAAAAATTATTCATACTCTCTAAAGATAAATCTAATTGATCTTTTAAAAATTGTTTTACCTCTTTAAGGTATGCACTATGAAAAGGAACAACTGTATTCTTTGTTCCCATACCTTTTTTTGACATATCTCCATCAGTAGCAATTAAACATAGTTTAGTTTTCATATTTTCTCCTTTTAGGTTATTTGTTTTTTTTACATTTAACATATGTCGTATTATGTTCATAAAGCGGTTGTAATTGCAATAGTAAATAAATGGCTATTTTACTAGCTTTTTTTACATAATATACAACTTAGCCTATAAAATTAACTTATTTCCAAATCAAAGCAAATCAGTTACATATAAAAACTGATATGAAAAAAAAAATATTTATGTTAAGAGAGAATATCCCACAAGGGATAAAGTATTTAATTTTCATATCATACTTTTAGGTTAAGTTTATATAAACAAGGTGGCGGTTTGCTCTCTCTCTCCGCCACCACAAAAGGAGAGCATATGAAACAATTAGAGTTGGAATACCCAGCCTATAATTATACTGAAACAAGCAAGTCAGCTTACATCAAACAAAAGCCAAAATTAAAAACTAAAAGACAATTAGTTTTGGAGTTTGTAAAATCGCAACCATCAACTAATTATCAAATATCAGATGAATTAGAGATGCCATTATCAAGTGTATGTGCTAGAGTTCGAGAGTTACAGCTTCTTGAAGAAATTGAAGATAGTGGACATAGACGAGAAACACCTTATGGAAAAACAGCGATAGTATGGCAAAGAAAAGAGTAGCAAACAAAAAAGAAAAAGAGCATTTAGCAAAAGTCGCTAGTTTAGGTTGTTATGTTTGTGAAAGACCAGCTAATGTTCATCACATAAGACCAAAAGGTCTAGGTATAGGAAGAAGATCATCTCATTATGATACAATTCCTTTATGCTACGACCATCATCAAGGACAGTTTAGTATTCATAACGATAAAATAAACTTTGAAAAAAAATATGGTACTGAACAAGAAATATTAGAAATTACAAAAGAGAGGATAAAAAATGAGTCGTAAGTCAGGTTATTTTATTTGTTACAGGAATATATGGCAACACCCTGTATTTAAAAATTTATTACAAGCTAGTTGCTGGATATATATGATTAGTTCTGCAAGTCATCAGGACAAAGATTTAAGATTTTTAGAAAACAAAATTTTTATAAGACGAGGTGAACTTATAATGCCATTAAGAGTAACAGCTAAAAGATTTGGTATGTCATATTCTGAAATGAGAACTTTCATACTACGTCTAGTGCGTAGGAAGATGGTAACAACTAGAACCGCCCACTTACAGCCCACAAGCAACCACAAGAACAGAAAAGTTACTATTATTAATGTTATAAATTACGACAAATTTCAATATGTGGATAAAGAACAATCACTTACAGACCGCATATCGCAACAAGTACTAAATAACAATACTAATGAACATACTAATATAGGGTCTAGCAAAGATAAGATTGTTAATAGTCAATATAAAATTGTTTCCGAGTGGGGTCAGTATAATATTATTATAAAAGATGGCAAAAAATTTAAAAAGCACAAATGGAAAGATGAGCCATTGAAAGAATATCAATGAAAAATAATTGGTACAAATCTAAAAAAAAATCACATATGTATATGAGGGTAGTTAGTTTGTTCCCTAATCTAGCTACTCTCTTGAAAGTCTGAAATGCTGTCAATTCTAAGAATATTCAAATATGTCAGAAAAAGATTGATTAAACTGTCGCTTGAAAATAAAATGCTAAAAAGGCAACTAGAATATTATAGAGCAGTAGTAGAATCAATAGAGAAAAGAAAACATTAAATGGTCAGAAAAAAATCCAAATATAGACATATTTCAATAGGTAAGAGAAAATATTACTTTTACCATATCATCTGGGAAGATATTTTAGGTGATAGTTCGCATTTTTCATTTAGTGAATTTGAGAAGATGAAACCAGCAGTAATGAATACTTATGCTTATGTATTTAAAAAAGATAAAAAGTATTTATGGACATTTGCTAGTTATGATGAAGAAACCTTTAGTGATCGAAATGTTTTTCCTATTGGTTGCATAAAAGAACTTAAAAAGATAGAAATTTGATACCTTTACCAAAAAAAAAATATAATATTATTTATGCAGACCCAGCCTGGCATTTTAAAACCTATTCTAATAAAGGTGAAAAACGATCTGCTATACAGCATTACAACTGTCTTAATATTAATGATATTTATAATATTCCTGTTTCTACAATTAGCGATACTAACTGCATCTTATTTATATGGATTATCGACTCAATGTTGCCAGAAGCTTTGGAAACTATTAAAAGATGGGGTTTTAAATATAAAACAGTAGCTTTTACTTGGGTAAAACAAAATAAAAAATCTGATGGTTATTTCACAGGTATGGGATATTGGACAAGATGTAATCCTGAACAATGTTTGTTAGCAACTAAAGGTAAACCAAAAAGACTTTCAAAAGCTGTAAAACAATTAATTATTAGTAAAAGACAAGAACATAGTAAAAAACCAGATGATATAAGAAATAGAATCGTAGAACTTTGTGGTGATCTTCCAAGAATAGAATTGTTTGCAAGACAAAAAGTAAAAGGTTGGGATTATTGGGGAGATCAGGTATAAGAATCAATTATGAAAAGCGACATAAACAAGGCAGAAAAGAAGAAACAATTAGGCAGACCACATAAAACTATTGATGAAAAAATATTAGCAAATCTAAGCCAGATTGGCTGTACTCAGGAAGAAATAGGTAGCATTGTAGGAATATCTGCTAGAACTTTACAAAGAAGATTTGCCGATTTATTAGAAGTTAATAAAAACAAAGGTAAAGCTAGTTTAAGAAAAAGAATGTACGAAAAAGCTATGAAAGGTAACGATAAGCTTTTGATCTGGTTAAGTAAGCAATACCTGAATATGTCTGATAGAATACACAACACCAACACTACAGAACCTTTACCATTAATTATTGAAGCTAAAGCTGAAGAAGTAAAAGATTTGAATGGCAAAAAAAAAGGGTAATCTTTATGGTAAAGTCATAGAATATACTCGTACAGAGAATGGTACATCTATTGGAAGACGACCTAAGTTTAGTTCAATGAATCGTAACAAACGCAGATCGTATAAAAAATATCGAGGACAAGGTAAATGAAAAGATCAAACTTTTATCCTAATGGTGAGTTTATACCTTATCAAATGCCACAAGATTTTAGACCATCACAAGGTAGAGGTTCATGCGGAAACTGCGGAATGTTTTCTGAAAGAAGAATGTTTTGTGGTGTATTCAGGACTCAGGGAGTCAAAGATACTTATGTTTGCAACAAATGGCGACCTAGACATTTCAGAAGGTAATGGAACTAATAATACAAAATGATGGTGCTTATACTTTAGTTGAAGTTACAAAGGACATGATTGACCATCTTAAAATACTTGCAGATGTAGATTGCTTTTCTTTGTGCGATATTATCAGAATAGAATTTACAGAATATTTAGACTATCCAATTAATCAGCATATTATGAAAGATGGGTCAGGTTACTTTTATGGGTGTATTTGTAGATGATTAGTGATATTAGAAAAGAATGTCACTACATGGAAATAGAAAACTAAACAAACCTTTTAGAACACCATCAGCTTCTAAAAAGTTTGGAGTTTATGTAAGAAACAAAAAATCAGGTAGAGTTCAGATTGTTAGATTTGGTGCAAAAGGTATGCCAATAAGAAAAAACAATGCAACAAGACAGAGAATGTTTTTTGCTAGATTTAGACCTATCTTGGCAAAAGTAAAAGGACAGAAAACTTTAAGTCCTGCTTATTGGGCTATTCAATCATGGAAAAAAGGTTTTAAGATATGAGCAAAAAAGATGACACAATTAAAGTTAGTTCTGAGTCTAAACTTCAGCTTCCTCTTGCTAATTTAATTGGGATAATACTTGTTGTTAGTGGTGCAGTATTTGGTTATGCAAACCTTACAGGTCGTATATCATCACTTGAAACAGCAGATACTTTATTCCAAGCTGATCTACTTAAAAAAGCAGAACAAGAACCTAAGAACTTAGAAATGTTTATGTTGATAGAACATTTAGCATCACAAATAGAATCTATAGAAAAAGAGATTGAAGCTAGTAGATATAACAAAGTCAATATAGATCATTTAAAAGAACAAGTTGATATTATAAATAAACAAATAGAAAAATTAAGAAATGGGAGTCACTAATGGAAGTAATAGTAGCTTTATTAATGTTTGTAGGTGCAGATCAAAAACTTGTCGAGATGACTTGGACTCCATCTATTAGTAAATGTTTAGAAAAAAAAAGAATTGCAACAAGAAACAGTAATGCAACTTATATGTGTTCTCGTGTAAAAGCAGAACTTGATGCAGATAATAAAATTTTAAGAATAGAGAAGTTAAAATAATTTATGAGTATAACAATGATTGATTGGTTTATAGCAAGTATTGAAAAGGTAACTAGAAGCATATTTCATTGGTGCTGGAGAGTACAAACTCAAAGAAAACATAATGCAAAAAAGAAAAAGAAATGAGTTTTATTTTAACAATGATGATTTGTTCTGTCATAAATGGCAAAACTCAATGTGTTCCACCTATAACATTCAAAGATAAATATTTAGATGCTTATGATTGTATGGTTGATGGATATGTAAAGTCACAAGAAAAGACGATTGAACTAGGTAGAGAAGATGTTAATAAATACAACATCTATATAAAATTTGGTTGCTATGAAGATAACTCTAACAAAACCCCAACATCATATATCGTCATCAAATAAAAGGTTCAGAGTTTTAATATCAGGTAGAAGATTTGGTAAGACATATCTTGCTATAACTGAGATGATGAAATATGCGGCACTACCTAATCAAAAAATATGGTACGTAGCACCAACTCTTAAAATGGCAAAAGATATTTGCTGGTCAAACCTGAAAGAGATACTTAATAAATTTAATTGGATAGAAGATATAAACGAAACTACTCTTTCAATAACAATACGAAAAACTAAAAGCACCATATCACTAAAGTCTGCTGATTTGCCAGATACACTTAGAGGAACAGGATTAAATTTTTTAATATTAGATGAGTTTGCTGACATAGACAAAAGAGCATGGTTTGAAGTTCTTAGAGCATCAGTATCAGATACATTAGGAAATGTTTTTATGTGCGGAACTCCTAAAGGATATGGTAATTGGTCTTATGAGATGTATCTTAAAGGCAAACAAGACCCTGAATGGGATAGCTTTCAATATACTACATTAGAGGGTGGAATGGTTACACCAAAAGAAATAGATCAAGCTAGACAAGACTTAGATCAAAGAACATTTAGACAAGAGTTTGAGGGTACATTTGAAAACTATGCTGGTGCTATCTATTATAACTTTCACCCTGTTGAGTCTGTTGTAAATAGAAGAATAGATTGGAAGAAACCTTTGCATATTGGAATGGATTTTAACATAGACCCAATGTCAGCTTGTGTTGCACAAATAGAAAAAGAAAAGATTTATTTAGTTGATGAGATAGTAATTTATTCAAGTAATACTGACGAAATGGTGCAAGAGATACGAGATAGATATGGAACTCAATTACCAATATTTATCTATCCTGACCCAGCATCAAGACAAAGAAAAACTTCTGCTGGTGGAAGAACAGACTTATCTATTTTACAAAATGGTGGATTTACAGTTAAAGTAAAACATAGACACCCAGCAGTTAGAGATAGAATAAATGCTGTCAATTCCAAACTTAAAGACTCAAAAGGAAACAGACATATTTTTATTAGCAATTCTTGCAAATATCTTATAAAAGGATTACAAAGACAAACATACAAGGAAGATACAAATATTCCTGACAAAGAAGATGGATTTGACCATATGAATGATGCTCTAGGCTACATGATTGATTTTATAAAACCTTTAGTAACTCAAATGCCAAGTTCAGCACCAACAAGATGGGTTCACAAATAATATGGCTTATACAAGAGATGATGCTTACGAAACACACAAAGATTACAAAGAAAATGTAAATCTTTGGGAGTATTTTATAAGATCATACAATGGCGGCTATGATTATACTATCGGTCAATATCTAAACAGATACAATCTTGAATTAGACAACGAATACAATCAAAGACTTGGTAACACACCATGCGATAATCATTGTAAAAATATAATTCAAATTTATTCATCTTTTTTGTTTAGAGTAAAAGCATCAAGAGATTTTGGTTCTATGGCTGACGAGCCTAGTTTAGAATCATTCTTAAAAGACGCAGATTTAGAAGGTAACAGTTTTAACTCTGTAATGAAACAGGCTCAAAATTATGCGGCTATCTATGGTCATTGTTTTATGATTTTAGATAAACCAGCTATACAAACCAGAACAAGAGCAGATGAACTTAATCAAGAAATAAGACCTTACATATCAATCGTAACACCTGAGAATGTTTTAGATTGGAATTTCAAAAGAGAAGTTAATGGTAAATATTATTTAGACTATCTTAAAGTTAGAGAGGAAGTAGATAAAGATGGTGGTACATATTTTAGGTTATGGTTTCCTGATCGAATAGAAACAATTTATTCAAAAGATGATCGGTCAGACCCAACTACAATAGATACTGCCGATAATCTGATTGGCAAAATACCAGCAGTTATTTTATACAATTCCAAATCGCATAAGAGGGGAATTGGTCAATCAGACCTTCAAGACATAGCAGATTTGCAGAAAAGTATATACAACGAATTATCAGAAATTGAGCAACTTATCAGATTAACAAATCACCCATCATTAGTAAAAACTCCAAGTGTTAATGCTAGTGCTGGTGCTGGTGCAGTAATTGAAATGCCTGATGAAATGGACTCAAATTTAAAACCATATTTATTACAACCATCAGGACAAAATCTAAATGGTTTGATGGACTCAATAAACCATAAAGTAGAAGCTATAAATAGGATTGCACATACAGGTGCAGTAAGAACAACTAAGCAACAAGTATCATCTGGAATAGCTTTACAAACAGAGTTTGAATTACTTAATGCAAGACTATCAGAAAAAGCAGACAACTTAGAAATAGCAGAAGAACAATTATTTAGATGTTATGCTATGTTCCAAAATGCAACATTTGATGGTGAAATAAATTATCCAGATAGTTTTAACATTAGAGATTATGCTTCTGATTTGATTTACTTCCAACAAGCAAAAGCTATGTCAATTGGTTCACCTACATTTAACAAAGAAGTAGACAAAGAGATTGCAAGAGCAGTTGTAGATGATGACGAAAAACTAAATCAAATATTTGACGAGATAGATTCACAAGCAGAAGTTGGTCAATTTACACAAGATGAAGTACAAGAAGAAACAGTAGAAGAAGAAGCAGTATAAATGAATGTCGGATATTTTAAAAGACCTAACAGAGTACAGAATTAAAGGTATTGAAAAAGCTGAGATTGAATTTTATGAATCACTTACAAGAACATTAGATAGAATAGAAGACCAAGTTATTTCATTAGCAAGTAAAGAACTACCCACACAAGCTGGACAACTTATGGAGTTACAAAGTGCTGTAGCTTTGCGACCTAAAATAAAAGCAATATTAGATAAGGAATATTTACCTTTTGCAGATAGAGTTGTAAAAAAAGGATTTGGACAACAAGCAAAGAGAGTTGAAAGACAATTTAAAACTATTGGTATTATACCACCAGAATTTCAAGAACTAACTAAATCAGATTTATCTTTAATAAAAAACCTTAAACAACAATACTTTACACAATTTAAAGATGTATCTAATAATTTTACAAGAATATTATCAGATAAAGTTTATCAAAATACATTAGTTGGAAATAGCTTTGTAGAACTAGAAGAAGAATTAAGACAATCAATCAATGGAATATATTCAACTTCAAACGACCCAGCAGTAAATAGATTAGTAAATTATGTCAAAGCAAATAGAAATAATCCAGCATTAGAAGCTAGGGTGAATTTAGCAATACAACAATTACAAACTAAATATGCAAGAACCAGAACAGGTGAGAACATGAGAAGATATGCTGGTCAAATACTTAATGATTCTCTTAGAGATTTTGATGCTACACTTAATTTTAATAAAGCTAATGATGCTGGTTTAAAATTTGTAAAATATTATGGTGATGTAATTCCAACAACCAGAGATTTATGTAGAAGAATGATTAATGGACAGTTTAACAAAAGGAAAAGTGGAATATTTTCAATAGATGAAATAAAAGAAATTTGGGATAGAGATTGGAAAGGTAAAAAGTCAGGAAATCCATTAGTTGTTAGAGGTGGTTATAATTGCAGACATCAGTTTAGTTATGTAAATCCTGATTGGTACGAAGAAGATGGAGATGAAAAACAAGTATTAACTCCAGCTAAAGAAACAATTAAAGAAGAAAAAAAATCAAAAGTGCCTAGTGTTGCTATAGGTTCATTATTAACAAGAGGAAGTGATAAAGTTAGAAAAGCATATGATGATGATTTTAATGCACAACTTACAGATCAACAAAAAATAATTGTTAATAAATATGGAAAACCAGAGAGAATAATTAATGGAAAAAAAGGATACTACAGAGATACAACAAAAGAATTAAGTGCTGAATTAAATGCAATAGATAAAGTCAAATTTAGTAGAGGCTTAACAACATCTCAAAAGGGTGTAAGAAGTTTTGTAATAGCACACGAATATGGACATCACATAGATTACGAAACATTTGATTTACGAGGATTGGCTTGGTCAAATAATAATATAGGGTTTTCAAACGCAATTAAAAAAGATCGAAAATTATTTAAAGGTAAAGAAAATTATGATGATTATATAATAGATAAACAAGAACTTGAAACAATCAAGTCAGAATTAGCAGAAACAGTACAAGTTGATGTATTTAGAAAAGGAGTGAAAATAGCATCAAAACCTGTAACAACATTAAAAGGAGATGGATATGGTGAAGTTAGTGATATAGTTGATGCACTTGTAAAAGGTAAATTTAGAAAAAATTTTAGTATGTGGGGTCATACTATGAGTTATTGGAGAAGAAATGGTTCTGTAGAAAAAGAGATTTTTGCTAATTTATTTGCAATTAGACATAACGAAAAAGCCTACAATTTAGCAAAAAAATACATACCTAATACTGTTGTTGAGTTTGAAAAAAGATTAGCAGAACTAGCGAAATAGGAGAAAATATGAAATTAACAAACGAGGAAAGACGATTAAGATTAGGTGAATGTGAAACAAGTGAAGATTTTCATAATCTTTATGAAATAGTATTTCAAGAAGAAGTACCTGAACAATTTAAGAGAAATCCTAATGATACATTAGATGATATAATTAATGCTATATATGATAACAAAAAAATTATTGGTGTAGATTTGCCTGAAGATGTGGACATCTAAAATTTGCTTTAATTAAAAAGTAGTGATAAATCAACAGTATTAACAATAGGAGAAAATATGTCAGACGACAAACAGGTTAATCAACCGCAAAATGATGTTCAGGAAGCTGAAGTTAAACAAACTCAAACTGACGAAAAACCAACAGCAAGTTTCAATCAAGAAGATGTTGATAGAATAGTCAAACAAAGACTAGAAGCTGAAAAAGCAAAACATCAAAGAATGTTAGATGAAACAAAGAAAAAAGAAGAAGAAATCTTAAAAGAAAAACAAATACAAGAAGCTAAAACAAAAGCTGATCTTGAAAATCTTATGAAAGCTAGAATAGCTGAAAAAGACAAAGAGTTAGCTGATTGGAAAAGCAAAGTAAAAACAATCAATGTAGATAATAGTATTTTATCATTGGCTTCAAAGAACAATGCTATTGCACCAGATCAAGTAGTTTCTTTGTTGAAAAACGAAGTAAATTATAATGATGATGGAAGAATAGAAATACTTGATAATAATAAAAACATAAGATACAACCCAAAGGGTGAACTACTTACTATTGAAGATCGAGTAAAAGAGTTTTTAGATGCTAACCCACATTTCCGAAAAGGGTCTTTGTCTGGAACAGGAAGCCAGAGTAGTGTCGAAGGTAAAACTGTAAAACCATTTAACATTCAGGACTTAGACATGAGCAAGGCGGAAGATCGTCAAAAGTATGCAGAGTATCGCAAACAAAGAGATTCCAGACCTACTCAAATTAATTTAACAAATAAATAATAAAGGAAAAACAAAATGGCTAATGAAAGCACAAGTTCAACCCTCAGCGAGTTGTATACAGAAATAGTCGCTGAAGCATTATTCGTATCTAGTGAGCAATCAATTATGCGACCACTAGTAAGAAATTATGCAGTAACAGGTGGCGGAAAGTCAGTTGAAGTTCCAATTTACTCTGCGGTTTCGGCTGCGGCTGTAGCGGAAGCAACTGATTTATCTAACACAGCAATCAACCCAACTTCAGTAACAATAACTTGTTCAGAAGTTGGATTACAAACAACTTTAACTGATCTAGGAAGAAATGCGGCTCCAAGAAATGTAGCGGCAGATATTGGTAGATTATTTGGAGAAGCGATTGCAAAAAAAATAGATACAGACTTAACAGCTTTATTCGGTGGTTTTTCAACAACTGTCGGTTCAGCTTCTACAACTATGTCTGCGGCATTGATATTCCAAGCAGTAGCCAAATTAAGAGCGGCTGGTGTTTCAGGAGATGGTCTTAATGCTGTAATCCACCCACAAGTAGCATTTGACCTAAAATCAGGTCTTACAAATACATTTGCTAACCCAAATCCAGGTGTTGGTAATGAGATTTTAAGATCGAGTTTAGTTGGTTCAATTGCTGGTGTAAATATATTTGAAACTTCAAATATGGCTGACTCATCTGGTAATAATCCTGGTACTACAGGAGATTACAAAGGTGCAGTATTTAATCAAGATGCTTTAGGACTAGCTATGATGCAAGACTTAAAAATCGAAACTCAAAGAGATGCTTCTCTAAGAGCAGACGAGATTGTTGCAACAGCAGTTTATGGTGTCGGTGAATTAAATGATGCTAATGGTGTTGAAATCGAATCAGACTCAACAATCCAATAATAGGATAACTATAAGGGCGAGAAATCGCCCTTATATTAACTAGGAGAAAATTATGGAAGAAATGATTAAACTTACAAATGGAAAGAAAACTATAATTAGATCAAAAATTCAATACGAAGCAAACGTAGCACACTTTAAAATGAGAGGATTTACTCCTTTAGACGAAGTGAAAAAAGAAATTAAAAAGGCGACTTTAAAAGATATTGCTGATAAAGTTGTGCAACTAAAACCAAAGAAAAAAAAAGCGAGGAAGAAAAAATGAAAAACTTAAAAAAATATTGGAAGATTGTAAAAGATAATCCAAAAGTTGCTATGGGTGTTATCATAGTTCTTGCGATTATTATTTCATGGGTATCTTAATATGGCAAACTTTACAGGTGCAAATGTAATAACAGCTAGTGATGTAACTAAATATCAACCTGATGTTTTTGATTTTGGTATTGCATCAGGTTCAACAGAAGCAACAAATTATTTTGCACAAACAACAAATGATATTTTAAGACAGCTTAGAATAGAATGGTTTCCAACTTACAAAACAAATGTCTATACAGATATTACAGTTTTGAATACTGTAGAGATGGAGAACACAAAAGTAAATTTAGATCAGTTTGAGAGGGCTGGTGTATATTTATTTCTTGGTAGATTTCTTTTACCAGCATTAACAAAATTTAGACCTGAAGCTGACAAAGATAGATTTGAAAGAATGGGTGAATATTATATGGCTGAATATAACAAAGAGTTTAGAGCAATACTTGAAGATGGTGTTGAATATGACTCTACAGCAGATGGCTCTATAGTTTCAAACGAAAGAGAACCTTTACATGGCTACAGACGATTGAATAGATAATGGCTGTTAATCTAAATATCAAAACAAACTCAAAAGAATTATCTGCAAAATTTAAAAAATTTGGTTCTGTATTACCAAGAATAATAGATAAAGGTGTCAAACAAGCTGGTTTTCAATTAGTAGATAGAATAAGAAGCCAAACACAAAAAGGTATTGATTTTAAAGACAGAAGATTTGCACCATATTCTGAGGGCTACATAAAACAGTTACAAAGAGAGGGTAAGCCAACAGCAGTTGATTTATTTTATTCTGGTAGAATGTTAGGTGCTTTGACTCCATCAATGGTTAAAAAAACAGGTAAGCATAAAGTAACATTAGCTTTTTCAAGAAAAGAAGAAATAGATAAGGCTTTTTTCAATCAAGTAACTACAGACCCACAAAGAGAATTTTTTGGCTTTAATACTAAGACAGAAAAGATTATAAACAAAGCCTTTAATAAATTTATCGAAAAAGAATTACAAAAGTTCAAACTATGAGTACAAGAGAAAATATTGCATCAAATATATTATCTACCATTTCTGGTATATCTAGCCCAAGTATAAAAAAAGCTACAAGACAACCATTTCAATTAGATGAATTATCTGACAAACAATATCCAGCAGTAATAGTTCAAACATCAGAAGAAACTAGAGAAGATCAAGAACTAGGTTCAGGTGCAAAAACAAGGATTGGTACGATAGACTTCTTAGTTCTTGGATTTGTAAAAGGTGCAGAAGTTAATATTGATACAAAAAGAAACCAGCTAATAACAGCTATTGAAACAGAACTAGAATCTGATATTACTCGATCTGGTAACGCACTTGATACAGAAGTTATTCAAGTTGAAACTGATGAGGGTACTTTGTTTCCTATAGGTGGAATAAGAATGACTATTAGGTGTATTTACGAATTTGAAGCTGGTACACCATAGGAGATAATATGAACAAAGATAAAATAATAGACAAGATAGAAAAGAAAATAGATAGCATTGAAAAGTTGCACGATAAAGAATCAATGATGTGCGAAGAAGTCAAAGATTTACTTGCAGAACTTAGAGATGAAGAAGACGAGTCATTTGAAGATGATGAAGAATTTGAAGATGACGAAGAAGAAGAAATTGACGAAGAAGAAGAAAACTAATATAACAATTAAATTATAGGAGAAAAAAATGGCAGTACATCATGGTAAAGAGGGTGAAGTAGTAGTTGGCGGTTCAGCAGTAGGCGAACTTGTTTCATTCACTTTAGAAACTACAGGAGATGTTGTTGAAAGTACAAAAATGGCTGATGCCGCTAAAACTTTTGTTGCTGGTAGAACATCATTCTCTGGTACTTTAGAAATGCACTTTGACGAAGCAGATAGTGTTCAAACACAATTAACTGCTGGTGCAAGTATAACTTTTAAATTATTACCAGAGGGCGGTTCAACAGGTGACAGAAAATTTGAAGGTGAAAGTGTTATTACAGGAATGTCAGTATCACAACCTTTAGATGGAATAGTTGCTAGATCAGTTACTTTTCAAGGAACAGGTGCTTTAACAATAGGAACTGAGTAATATTAATTTATGTCAATAATAGACAGAGCCAAATCTCATTTTGAGAGTATAGGTGTCCAATCTATTGAAGTTCCAGAATGGAAAGACGAAGATGGCAAAGCTAGTGTTATCTATTGGAATCCTATTAACCTTTTTGAAAAAAATAAACTATTTAAAAAATCTGAAAATTTATCTGATGTAAGTATCTTGGCTGACATATTAGTTATGAAAGCTTTAGATAAAGATGGAAAAAAGATTTTTAAATTAGACGATAAAATGGATTTAATGACCAAAGTAGATTCAGATGTATTGTCTAGGATAGCAACAGCCATGATACAAGTTGCTAGTCCTGAAGAAGTAAAAAAAAACTAATATTCAATCCTGAATTAAAAAATTTACTTATAGTCGCTGATAGGTTAAAAATAACTCTATCTGAACTTCTAAAAATGGAAGTTTGGGAATATAATCATTGGGTGGCTTATTTTATGCTAGAAAAAGATGAGCATGATAAAGTTGCATCAAAAGGTAAATATTAATGGCTCAAAATCTAAAAATAAATATTCTTGCACAAGATAAAACAAAACAAGCATTAAATTCTGTTAAAGGTGGACTTGCAAGAGTAAAGTCTGCTGTATTTAGTTTGCAGACAGCTTTTGTTGGTTTAGGTGCTGGATTAGTAATAAAGAATTTAGTTGGTACAGGTAGAGAGTTAGAAAATTTAAGAGTAAGATTAAAGTTTTTACTTAAAGATACAAACGAGGGTGCAAAAGCTTTTGACAACATGGTCAAGTTTGCATCTAAAGTTCCTTTTTCACTAGAAGAAATACAATCAGGTTCAGGTATATTAGCAACAGTTACAGACAATGCAGATGATCTTCAAAAGATGTTGGAGATTACAGGTAATGTAGCGGCAACAACAGGATTAGATTTTAGAACTGCGGCTGAACAAATACAAAGATCATTTAGTGCTGGTATTGGTGCGGCAGACCTTTTCAGAGAAAAAGGTGTTAGAAATATGCTTGGCTTTAAAGCTGGTGCAACAGTTTCAATAGAAGAAACAGTAGCGGCTTTTGAAAAAGTATTTGGCAGAGGTGGTAGGTTTGGTAATTCAACAGATGAACTAGCAAAAACATTTGAGGGTACTCTCTCAATGATTGGTGATAAAATATTTAATTTTAAAAAAGTTTTACTTGAAGCTGGTTTTTTTGAAGAACTAAAAAGACAGTTTGGAGATTTAGATAAATTCTTAGCTGACAACGCAGAAAAATTAGACGAGATAGCAACAACAGTTGGTAAAAATTTAGCACAAGCAGTATCAGGTGCAGTAACTATCGGAGAAAGTTTAATACCAATATTATCAAAAATAGGTTCTGTTTTAAAAAGTATAAAAGATGGATTCTTGGCTTTACCAGAATTCGTTAGAGAAGTTGGATTAGTTGGTGCGTTTATTTTTGGAAAAAAAGGTGCGGCTGGTTTAGCTGGTATAAGTTTTTTAATTGATAAAGTTAATGATTTTGTAAAGGAAACAAAAGCAGAAATAGGAATAATAGATGTAAATAATATAGAAGAAGCAAAAGCAAGATTAGATGTAATTAATGGTCAATTAAAATCTGGTGTAGTTATTCAAAAAGAAGAAATAGAAGTCGGATTAGGAAAAAAAGTTTTATTAGAAGATGTTGTTAAATTAAATGATTTAACAATAGAACAGTTAAAAAAAGAAAAAGCAGAATTAGAAACAATATTAATTTTAAATGGTAAAGGTAGTGAAAATCAATTTGAATTAAATAGGCATTTAAAAGAAACAACAAAAGAAATTGAAAAACAAAAAACAGCTAAAAGAATGGTAACTAATGCTTTTGAAGCAGATTTGGATTTAGTTAAAAGACTAGAAAAAGCAGAAAAAGAAAGAACAGATAGATTAATAGGTTCATCAAGAAATATATTTGACGAACAACAAAAATTAATTTTTAAAAAAAAAGAAGAATTATCAACAACACAAAAAATTCATAAAACTATTCAAGAGCAAAACAAAGAATTTTCTTTATCAGGTGAAATTGGTTCTTTATTAAATCAAAGTGTTAAAGGAGTTTCAAGAGGGTTTGCAGAAGCACTTGTTTTAGGTAAAAATTTAAATAAATCAATGAAAGAACTTGCAAAAGGTTTATTAGTCGAAATATTAGCAAAAACTATTGAAAGAATAGCATTGTTAGGTATTGAAAAATTAATAACAAAATTTTTATTTGATAAAGAAAAAGATAAAGTAAGTGCTATTAAAAACCAAAATAAAGAATTAGAAAAACAAATTGCATTACAAGCAGTATTATTTGCACTTGGCGGTGGTGGCGGTAGCGGTGGATTCAAATTATTTAATAAAGGTGGTTCAGTTAGAAAAAATCAACCTGTCATAGTTGGAGATAGTGCTTCAGGTAAAGGTGGTGAATTGTTTGTACCTAATTCATCAGGTCAGATTATTCCTAATTCAAGACTTGGTTCTATGGGTGGTGGAGTTAATGTTAATTTTAATATTAATACTGTTGATGCTTCTGGTTTTGAAGAATTACTTGTAAGATCGAGAGGAACAATAACTCAACTAATTAACAACGCAGTAAATGAAAAAGGGAGAAGTAGTATAATCTAATGGCTGGTGCATTTCCAATATCTTCTGCTGGTTTCTCAACTCTTGGTATCAAGAGCATTCAGAATACAATTATTTCAAAATCACAATCAGGTAAAAAACTTGCAAGACAAATAGATGGTCAAAGATTTGCTTTTACTGCTCAAATAATTACAGGAAAGAGATCAGATATTTATGGCGAACTTATGGCTTTTATTATGAAGCAAAGATCACAAAAAGAAAACTTTACAATCATACCACCAGAAATAGAAGATGCTAGAGGAATAGAAACAGGAACACTAGCTGTAAATGGAAGTCATACAGTTGGAGATACAACGATTGCTATTGATGGATTTGCGGCTGATACAGCAAATAGATTAAGGGCTGGTGATTTTATAAAATTTGCACATAGTAAAGTTTATATGGTTGTTGCAGATGTAACAAGTTCTTCAGGTGCGGCTACTGTCACTATAGAACCACCGCTAACTACAGCTTTATCAGATGACGAGTCTGTTACTTATGATAATGTTGCTTTTACTGTTCATCTTACAAATGATGTTCAAGAGTTTGGTGCTGTTAGTGCAGACAAAGATGGTAATGTTCTTTATCAATTTGAATTAGATGTAGAAGAAGCTTTGTAATGAAATATAAAGTAATCTATTGGCTCAATGCTGATTTTATTGCTGAAGAAATTATTGACGAAGAAGATATAAACTTTAAAAATAATGATCTTGGTAAATACAATGAGCCTACCAAAAATGCAAAATATAAGGTATTAGATACTATTAAAATAAACAGAAGAAGTTACGAGAAATATGACGAGAAGCCTGACATCAGCAATAAAGACAGAACTAGCAACAAATGATATTAGACCTGTCCATCTTATCACCATTGGTTTTGATACTCCTGTCAATATTACTGATTGCTCTTTTTCAATAACATCTTCAGTTTCAGGAAGTTCAGTTACTTATGTTGCTAGTGATTTCATTATGGGTCTGTCTGATTTTACAGAACAAACAGATGTTAATTTATCTCCAATATCTATTACACTATCAGGTGCAGACCAAACATTTATATCTACAGTTTTAAATGAGAATGTAATTACAGATACAGTTACAATATTTAGAGGATTTTTAAATGACAGTAATGCTTTGATAGCTGACCCTTTTTTAATTTATAAAGGCACTATTGATAATTTTACTATTGAAGAAACAGATACAGCTAGTTTAGTAAGTTTAGATATAGTTTCCCATTGGGCTGATTTTGAAAAAAAATCAGGTCGTAAAACTAATAATACATCACAACAAAGATTTTTTAATACAGATGTAGGTATGGATTTTTCAAGTCAGACAGTACAAGACATAAAATGGGGTAGAGCATAATGGGTTTAAAAAAAATATTTAAAAAAGCAACAAAACCTTTTAAAAAAGTTTTTAAAGGTGTAATTAGTATTTTTACAAAAGCAATATCATGGCTGATACCAACACCTGATATTCCTGATTTTGGTGTAGGTGAGTTTGATGATTTTGAACGAGGTATTTTACTAAATAAACAAAGTAATGATGCCGCTATTCCTGTTGTATATGGTGAAAGACTTCTTGGTGGAACAAGAGTATTTTTAGAAACATCAGGAACAGATAATGAGTTTTTATATATGGCTCTTGTTATGTGTGAAGGTGAAATAAATGCTATTTCAGAAATAAGAGTTGACGATAAAGTTGTAACATTTACAGGTGCTATGGCTGACAACACACAAAGAACTGTAGCAAGTTCAGATAGTAATTTTTATAAAGATGGTGCAAGTTATATTACAATCGAGCCACATTTTGGTAGCGATAGTCAAACTGCATCTAGTCTATTATCAACATTATCTTCGTGGGGGTCGAACCACAAGTTGTCTGGTTTAGCGTACTTAGCATTAAAGTTTAAATGGAATCAAGATATTTTTGGTTCTATTCCTAAAGTACAAGCTAAAATACAAGGTAAAAAAATAGTAACATTAAATTCAAGTCTAGCTGAATCAAGTGCAACATATTCTACAAATCCAGCATTTTGTATTTTAGATTATCTAAGAAATGAAAGATATGGAAAAGGAATTGCTACTGCTGATATTGATTTGCAAAGTTTTTATGATGCTTCACAAGTTTGTGTTACTCAGGTCACTCCTTTTTCAGGTGGTAGTGATATAAACCTTTTTGATACAAATGCAGTTTTAGATACATCAAAAAAAGTAATATCAAATCTAAGAGAATTGATAACAGGCTGTAGAGGATTTTTACCTTATGCTGGTGGTAAATATAAATTAGTTATTGAAACAACAGGTTCAGCTTCAATTACACTTACAGAAGATGATATTATAGGTGGTTACAGTTTATCTTCACCGAGTAAAAATGATAGATACAACAGAGTTATAGTTTCATTTATAAATCCAGATCGTAATTTCCAAGCAGATGAGGTTCAGTTCCCACCTGTTGATGACTCAGGTTTAAGTTCTGCTGATCGTCATGCAACTATGAAAACTGCTGATGGTGGATTTTTATTAGAAGGTAGATTTTCAATGAAGTCTTTAACCTCACCATATCAAGCAGAGGAAATGGCTGAAATAATTCTTAGAAGATCAAGAGAAGCTTTGCAGTTAGCAATCAATGTGGGCTTTGATGCTTATGATTTAGTTATTGGAGATATTGTAAATATTACACATTCCTCATTAGGTTTTTCTGCAAAACCATTTAGAGTTATGTCTTTGACTTTTAACGAAGATTTTACAATTGGATTAAATTTAGTCGAGTATCAAGGAAGTCATTATACGTTTGCACCAAAAGCTGAACAAACAACTACACCATCTACAACACTTCCAAATCCATTTGTTATTCAGCCACCAGCCGCATTAACATTGACAGATGAAATGGTTGAATATTCAGATGGTATTGTAATAACAAGATTAAATATTGCTGTTACTGCATCACCAGATAGTTTTGTTTCTAATTATCAAGTAGAAGCTAAAAAAACATCAGAAGCTAATTTTAAAATTATTTCTACAGGTTCAGAACTAAACCATGAAATGCTTAATGTTATTGATGATATAGAATATACAGTTAGAGTTAAAGCTATAAATAGTTTTGGTGTTTCTTCAAGTTTTGTATCAGCAACAAGAAAAATTGTAGGTGGAGTTGACCCACCATCAAATGTAGAAGATTTTGCTGTAGAGATGCATGGACAAGATCATCTTAAATTAACATGGACACCGCCAAGTGCAGATAGTGATTTAGATATTTCTTTTTATGAGATAAGATACCAAGATGTATTGAGTGGTGCTGTCTGGCTAAATTCATCAAACCTTGTAAGATGTCCAAGAAGAAAATGCGATAATGCTATTGTACCAGCAAGAACGGGTTCTTATCTTATAAAAGCGGTGGACAAAAACGGCAACAGTTCAGCAGAAGCAACTATTGTAACTACAAATATTTCTGCAATTCAGGCTTATAATCTTGTTTCTAATTTTACTGAAACTCCAAATGTTTTAACTTCTGCGGCTCAAATGGATAGCACATTTCCACTAGCTGTAAAAATAGACCCATCAGGAGATACAGTTTTAACATTAGATACTGTTACAAATTTTGATGATACAGTTGGAAACTTTGATTCTCCATCAGGAGATTTTGAATTAGGTGGAACAGACACTACATCAAATCCAAATTTTACTACCACAAACAGAGATTCAAAAGGATTTTTTAATTTTACAAATTCTATTTCTTTATCAAATATTTATGATGGTAATGTAGAACCAAGTATTACTCTTGATGCAGAAAATCCTTATGATTTGTTCGATAGTGGTAGAGGTTCATTATTCTTTGATTCTGCAAAAGCACCTTTTGATGGAACAGAACAATTACACGCATTTCATAGAGTACAAATAGCAACTTCAACTACGAGTTTAGCAGATTGCACATCATTTTCTGATATTACACAATCAGCAACTTTTAAATTTAAGTTTGCAAAATTTAGATTAAAATTAACAAATGATGATAACCAAACTTCTAGTAATGTTAAAAGTATTGCAATTAAATTGAACATGGAAGATAGAATATTTTCTGAAAATGATTTGACGACATCTTCAGGAAGCAGAACTGTTACGTTTACAAACCCATTTTTTGCAGTTCCAGCTATAGGTATAGCGGCTCAAAATATGCAAACAGGAGATACTTTTACAATATCGTCAAAAACAATAAATGGATTTTCTATAGCTTTTGCTAATAGTTCAGGTTCAGCAGTTGATAGAACTTTTGATTATATTGCTAAAGGATATGGTTTGCAAACTCCATAAAATTAATGTATTAAAAAGATTATGTCACAAGTTTCAGATGTTTCATTAGCGAATCAAGGTTTTAGTGCCTTTAGAACTGAACTCAATAATATATTGGGTGCTTTAAATTCTACTCATGTTGGTAGTTCAAGACCATCATCAGCAGTTGCAGGAAGTCTGTTCATAGATAACGCAACAACAAATGTACTAAAAGTTAAGATTTTTGATGGCTCTGATGATATTGAATTATTTCAAATTAACACATCAACAAATGCTGTAACTAGCACAATGTCGGTGACAGGAACAATTTCTGAAACAGACCCAAATGCTTTACCACTAGCTTTGGCATTAGGATAGGAGAATAAATGGCGAATACTTTTAAACAAATAAATTTTGCGGCAGAGCCTAATTCTGCTGGAACACCTTATGTTGTCTATACGACAGCTTCATCAACGACTACAGTAATCATTGGTTTGATGCTTACAAATATCCACACAACATCTGTAACAACAGAAGTTGAATTAGTATCTACGACAGCAAACAGAGGTGGTGCAAACAATGTAGCCAATGGAACTTCTTTTTTAGTCAAAGATGTGAGTATCCCAAATGGCTCAACATTAGAACTTTTAACAGGCGGTAAAGTTGTTATGGAAGCTGGAGATGCACTTAGAATAGATTGTTCTGTTGCAGATAAACTTTCAGGCTCTTTATCAGTTTTAGAAATTACATAGGAGATTAAATGGCTTTTATAGGAAAACAACCAACTCCTGTTCCTCTTACAGCATCAGATATAACAGATGGTATTATATCAACTGATAAACTTGCAGATACATCAGTTACAAATGCAAAACTTAATGCAGATTTAATTTCAGCAGAAACAGAATTAGCAACTGCACCAGCAGATACAGATGAGTTTTTAATTAGTGATGCTGGAGTTTTAAAAAGGTTAGATGCAAGTTTAATTGGTGGTGGTGGTTTAATATTTCTTAACACACAAACAGTTTCAAGTGCAGTTAGTTATGTAAATTTTGATAATCAAATTTCATCTACCTACGACGATTATGTAATATTTTATGACAAAGTCGGTCATGATCATAGCGGTAATGCTACAATGAGAGCGCATTTTGGTACAGGCTCAACACCAACCTACGATACTTCTAGTAACTACAAATATACATACATATATCATCAAGCAGCATCAGATGGGTCAGATGCCATAAGCGGTGCTGGTGTAGGTGGCTCATTAGCTTATATGCAGTTTGGATTATCTTCAAGAGCATCAACACATAATGGTACTATTTTTTTAACAGGAATGAACAATACAGGGAGTTGGCAAAAAGGACTTAGATCAGATTATTTTGCTCACGATCAAACTGAAAACACTTTTGAACACGCATATATGAGTTGTGTGTATAATAATTCGAATCCAGCAACATCACTTAGATTTTATTTTTCAAGTGGTAATGTGAGTAGTGGAAGATTTAGTATATATGGGATAAGTAAATCATAATGAAAAAATTAATAAATAATGAAATAGTTGATTGTTCGGAAGAAGATATTGCATTTAAAAATAGTTCTGATGCCGATTGGAATTCTTTTGATACAAAAATTTTTCTTTTGAGAGAAAAAAGAAATAGTCTGCTCAAACAAACTGATTGGTGGGCTTCATCAGATTTGACAATGACAGATGAACAAACTCAATATAGGCAAGATTTAAGAGATATAACAAATGGACTTTCAACAGCAGATGAAGTTGATGCAGTTGAATTTCCGACAAAACCAAATGAGTAAGAATAATGGCATATATAGGTAAATCCCCAGCAATAGGAAATTTTGTAAAATTAGATGCTATAAGTACATCTTCAACAAATACTTACAACTTAACTTTAGACTCTGTTGCATTTGTACCTGAATCGGCTTTGCATATGCTGGTCAGTCTGAATGGCATAATCCAATCCCCACTAACATCATTTTCAGTAGCAGGCTCAACAATTACTTTTTTACCATCATCAGGAACTTTATCTTCATCAGATAGCATTGACTTCATAATGGTATATGGAAATGTACTTGATATTGGAACACCATCTGATTCTACAGTAACAAATGCAAAAACAAATTTTGTAACAACATCATCTGCGGCTGGATTACAAATAAAAGGAGATGGTACAACTGCTGGTGCTTTGCAAATGAATTGTGAACAGAACTCGCATGGGATTAAGTTACAAAGCCCACCACATTCTGCTAATCAATCGTACACGCTAAAATTCCCATCTGGAAATGTTACTGCTGGTAAATATTTAAAAGTTGATTCTGTATCAGGTTCAGGAACAACAGGGATTGGCACAATGACTTTTGCTGATGCTGGTGGAATTACAGAGGCAGATCAATATAGATATACTGCATCTTCAGGTGGAATTAGTGGAGATATAACTGCAAATCTTGAAAGAGTTGATTCAGATTTTGATAAAATTGGAACAGGTATCACAAATAGTTCAGGTATATTTTCTTTTCCAAGTACAGGAATTTATTTAGTGTTAGTCCAAGCACATATCAATTTTGTAAATGAGGCAGATAATGGTTGTCTTGTTTCTACTTATGTCACAACAAATAATAATAACTATAATGAAAGAGCAAGAGCATATGCTGGTTCAAACAGCACTTCTGGTAATTCAAATTTTACAGTTTTTTCAAGTTTAATGGTTGATGTCACAGATACATCAAATGTTAAAGTTAAATTTGTAGCATCATCTTTTGATTCTCAAAGTTATTTAGAGGGAAATACAGATAAAAACCATACAAGTTTTACATTTATAAGATTAGGAGATACATAAAATGAATGATCAAGATTGGTTAAGTAGAGCATTAGCATCAATGCACTCAGGTGCTTGGTATGGTTGGAAAAAAATAGATGATAGTGGAAATAAAATTCCTAACGATCAAAGAATGACTTACAAAAATATTATTGTGCATGATAGTACACTTACAAAACCAACTGAAGATGAAGTAAATGCAAAGATACAAGAATTAAAAGATGCTGAACAAGCAGTAATAGATAAAAAAACATCAGGAAAACAAAAATTAAAAGATTTAGGTTTAGATGATGATGAGATACAAGCATTGTTAGGAGTATAAATTATGCCATTAATAAAATTACAAAGTGAAGGATTAAATTTAGCTGATAATTTTGCTTTTACAGGAACAGTTAGTGGTGCTGGGGGTGGTAAAATCTTACAAGTTCAAAATACTACTTCCTCTACACAAAGAACAACACAAAGCAATTCATTTGTGGATAGCGGTTTAGCTGTAAGCATAACACCCTCTGCAACTACGTCTAAAATCCTAATTTTATTTAGTTCTTATGGATATGCAGATACGACAGGAGTTGGCTCAAATTATACATTATACAGGGATAGCACAAATTTAGGTGACAGTAGTAAAGGACTTTTTATGTTTAGAAATGGTGCAAATAATATAGAATATGGAATGAATTTTGTAATTTATGATTCGCCTTCATCTACAAGTGCAATATCATATAAAGTTTATCACAGAATTGAAAGTGGTTCTGCCGCTATATCTTACATATCAAGATACAGCACACCATCACATTTAACAGCTATGGAGATAGGTGCATGATTATAGAAGCAATATTAAAAATAAATCCTAATGCGGTTGTATCTGTAATAGGTGAAAATATAGATGATTGCCAAATAAAATGGTTAGAAAATACTAAAGCTATTTCTAAATCAAAAATAAAATCAAAAATAAATGAATTAAAAGCTGAGTATGATGCTGAAGAATGGAAAAGAAATAGACAAGCAGAATACCCATCACATGAAGATTGTATTCACGCACTATTAGATGGTGGCGATACACTTACAAAACTACAAGAAAAAAGACAGGCAGTAAAAACTAAATATCCTAAACCATAGGAGTCTTAATGCAATTATCCAAACATTTTAAATTAGAAGAATTTGAAAAATCTATGACAGCTACTCGTAAAGGTATTGAAAATAAAGCTGGTAGTGGAGAAATAAAAAATCTTACTGATCTTTGTTATGGTGTATTAGAACCTGTAAGAGCAAAGTTTGATAAACCAATTACAATTACATCAGGATATAGAAGCCCAGCTTTGTGTGAAGCTATTGGTTCAAAACCTACATCACAACATACTAAAGGTGAAGCCGCAGACTTTGAATTAGCTGGTATATCTAATTTACAAGTTGCATTATGGATTGAAAATAATTGTGACTTTGACCAACTAATATTAGAATTTTGGAAAGATGATGACCCTAATGCTGGTTGGATTCATTGTAGTTTCAAAGAGGGTTCTAACAGAAAACAAGTCTTAACATTTAATGGAAAAAATTATACAAATGGATTACCTGAAGCAAAATGGTCAGGTGGTAAATTTTCAAACTAGGAGATAAAATGGCACTAACAAAAAAACAAAAGAAACTTCCAATAGCTTTACAAAAAGCTATACTGAAGAAACAAAAACAAATTAAAAAACCAAAAAGGAGAAAATAATATGCCCTATCATACAGGAAAAGGTTCTCATGGCGGAATGAAGAAAAAGAAGAAAAAAGCTAAGAAACCTAAAATGAATAAAAGAAAAAGATAATGGTTAAAGTTGCTTCTATAAAAAATATTATAAAAGACCTTACACCAAGACAACAAAAAGTTATGCGTAGCCATGCTAGACACCACACACTTAAACACATGAGAAGTATGGCTAGGCTAATGGGTGGTCGAAGAAAACTTAATTTCTCTCAGGCACACCGAGTTGCAATGAGGACAATAGGGAAATGAGTGGATTTACAACATCAGTTACATTAAAAGAAATGATTAACAAATTTCCAATGCGAAAGAGAAGAAGAAATGTCAAAAAAAAGAAAAAGAAAAAGAGTAGCAAGAGATAAACAAACAGACTTGCCAAAAAAATATTTATCTGGTCTTAAAGGTGGTGCTAGATCAGAGAGAGCAAGTTTGATAAAAGCTATGTCGGAAGCTTACAAAAAAGGACAAAGAATTCCAAGATCAATGTTTAGGGCGAGGGCAAGAAGTGGCTATTAGAAGAAAACCTTTATCTGCAAGAGTTGTTTCTATACTTAGAGCAAAAGCTAAGAATAGAAAAAATATAACTTTAGGTATGCTAAAAAAAGTATATCGTAGAGGACAAGGTGCTTATTTATCATCAGGTTCAAGACCAAGAACTTCAATGGCTAGTTGGAGTATGGGTAGAGTAAATTCGTTTTTGCGTGGAAGTAGAAAACATGATACAGACCTGAGAAGAAAAAGAAAATAAAATGAAAACAACTAAAGAAAAATTTGCAGAGATTGATGGCAAGATTAAATTAGTAGATCAAAAACTTAATCTCGTTATCAATAATCATCTCAAACACATGAAGCAAGATATAGACCGAATACTCTATGGTTTAGGAGTAGTAGGTATGTTGGTTCTTGGTCAACTCCTTTACATACTCACCAAATAGTTGTATAGGTCAGTATATGACCTATAAGAGAATACTTGTTATTTCTGATATGCATATTCCATATCATCACAAAGACTCAATACAATTTTTAAAAGAAATCAAAAAACAATATAAACCAGATTTTGTAGTTAATATTGGTGATCTACTAGATTTTCATGCAATCAATATGCACACACACGACCCAGATTTATATTCTGCTGGACACGAACTAAAACAATCTAAAATTTATATAAAAGAATTAGAATCTATTTACCCAAAAATGGTTGAAGTAGAATCTAATCATTCAAGCTTAGTTTATAGACGAGCATTAAAATATGGAATGAGTAAAGAATTTTTAAAAGATTATGGTGAATTTTTAGGAACTAAAAAGTGGAAGTGGGTAGATGATTTAACATTAGATTTACCAAATAAACAAAGATGTTTTTTTACACATGGAAGAAGTGCAGATGTTTTAAAAGTATCGCAAACTATGGGTATGTCAGCAGTTCAGGGTCATTATCATACTAAGTTCGTTATATCTTGGTGGGCTAATCCAGATAATCTTTTTTTTGCTATGAATGTAGGGTGTTTAATAAATCAAAAATCACTAGCTTTTGCTTATGCTAAAAACTTCAAAACAAGGTTTATTTTAGGTTGTGGAATAATAATTGATGGAATACCAAGACTTTTACCTATGGTATTGAATAACAAGGGTAATTGGATTAAAAAGCTTGTATGAAGAACAAAAAGGGTACTTTTAAGGCTCTCAGAAGCGATTTAAAGGCTACTGACAGACAAATAGGTGGTAAGCACTATCAATTACCAATATCACCTTTAAAATTCATTTTAGCCAATAATTTGAACTTTGTTGATGGTAATATTGTAAAATATGCAGTTCGTAATAAAAAAGGTGAAACTTTAAAAGAAAAATATGATAAAATAATTCACTACGCACAATTAGGAAAAGAATTATTATGATTTGGAATGTAGTTGGACAGATAGTTAGTACAGGTTTCAAAGTAATGCAGACAAGAAGCCAAACAAAGCAAGTAAAAGCTATGGCAGAACAAAAGCATTATGAAAGAATGTTAGATGGAAAAATAGAATATGAAATTGCAAAACAAAATCAAATGGACAATTCTTGGCGAGATGAATGGTTTACAATAATACTTTCATTACCTTTATTAATAGTTTTTGGTTCTATTTTTTTAGATAAGCCTGAAT